>Ga0208150_1000001_pt1 | contig 305333 bp, 215 predicted proteins | sample DEB08_DNA_8_FD_184534 | JGI IMG/M metagenome (GOLD analysis project Ga0208150, IMG submission 184534) | Aqueous microbial communities from the Delaware River and Bay under freshwater to marine salinity gradient to study organic matter... | ecosystem: Environmental > Aquatic > Marine > Coastal ...
ATTATATTACAGACAACATCAAAGAGGATTTGGAAGAAGCGATGAGTGACGCTCAACTAAAAAAAGTTAGAGATAGTTACAAAGACCTTAAAACAATTTCACCTGAAAAAGTTAAAACATTAAAAAACTTTTTAGACAGATATTCAACAGATAGTTTAATGCAACTTGCACAGGCAAATATTAACTTTGTATCTACAATGGCACGAAGTGTAATGAATAAAAGAAAAATGGGTGATCCAAAACACGCAGGCTCTATGAGAGAAGAAAAATCTGATATGGAAAAAATTGCGGATTTAAGAACTAGACAAATGATGTTGCAGACAAAATTAAAAGATATGGATCCAGGTGACCCTAAAGATAAAACACCAATGGCGATTACTAAAAACGACATTGAAAATATACAAATGAAAATGGATCAAATAAGACAAAAACAACAAAAAGAAGAAGTTGAATTACAAGAAAAAATTGAAGGACTTGCTAACAAGTCTGAAAAATCTGGAGTACCATATGGTATTCTAAAAAAAGTTTACGACAGAGGAATGGCTGCGTGGAAAGGTGGTCACAGACCAGGAACTACTCCACAACAATGGGCGTTTGCTAGAGTAAATTCATTTTTAACAGGTGGTAAAACAAGAACTACCGCTGACGCTGACTTATGGCAAAAAGCAAAAGCAGCAAAGAGTAAAAAATAGGAGAAACAATGAGTAAAAAATACTTCGATACAAAGACTGGCAGCTTAGAAGAAAAGATTACTAAAATTGCTACTGAGCAGTCGTCAATTACAAAACCAGAATCAAATGTAAAATTAACAGTTGAAAAAAGTTACTTTGGTGTAAAACCAGGATCAATTTCAGACGTTGCTGCCAAAATCGTTTCTGAAGGTTTAGATCCAGTAAACAAAGATGCTGTAAAGAAAAAATTTGATAATAGAAAAGATAAAGACATTGATAACGATGGCGATGTAGATTCATCAGACAAATATTTACATACAAGAAGAAGTGCTATATCTAAAAACATAAAAGAAATGGAATACACTTCAGGTGGTGGAATGTATGCTTTAAGTGCCATCAAAGCAAAAAGACAAAGAATAGAAAAACAATTAGCAGATTTAGATAGAACAGATCCTAAATATGCTGAAAAGGCAAAAGACTTAAAAGATAAAATTGAAAAACAAAAAGAAATAATGCAAAGAAAACAAAAAGAAGTTTTCGATAGTTACAATCCAAAATTAAAAGAAGATGATATGGCAAAGTTTCATCAAATGCAAAAAGATGGTAAGTCTGCTGATGATATTGCTAAGGCATTAGGATTAGATGTTAAGTCTGTTAAGAAGTTAATGGATTTAGATGAAGTAGTAAATCCATATGCAGTAGGTATGGCACAAGCAATGAAATCTAAAAATGATAAACCACCTTTAGAAAAATCTACAATTACAAAAGCACACGATATTGCTAAATCAATTATGAAAAAAGAACAAGTTTGTCCTAAGTGTGGTAAAGATCACGCAAACAAAATTAATGCTTCAAACTGTATGGGTGAAGATAAAAAGTCATTTTCTGATTTAAGAACTGAAACAAAACAAATTCAATTAGGTGATAAAGGTAAAACATTAACAGGTAAAAAAGCTGCTGTAATTGATGTTGAACCTAGAGCAAAACCTGTCTAAATGCGACATTTTGTCAATTGACATTTAACCTATTATATGATAGTATAATAGTATAAGGAAAACACTATGAACAAACCTATCATATATTGCGATATGGATGGAGTACTTGCAGACTTTAAAACAGGTGCTCAAAAAACTACTGGTATGTCCATTAACAAATGGATGAATATACCATCTTCAAAAGAAAAATGGGGACTGATTAAGGCTAAAAAAGATTTTTGGTCAACTCTTCCTTGGATGCCAGGTGGTAAACAATTATGGTCTTATATATCACAGTTTGATCCACACATACTATCAGCATACGTAGAAGAATCTTTCGATCCCAACTGTATACCTGGTAAAACCGAATGGTTAAGAAGAAATGCAGGTATGTCAAATCGTTCAAAAATTAATCTAGTACGAAGAAAAGAAAAGAAACTCTTTGCCAAAAGAGGCCAACCTGCTATTCTGATTGATGATTATGAAAAAAACATAAGAGAATTTACACAATCAGGTGGTGTTGGTATTCATCACACAAACACATCTAAAACTATATCTGAACTTAAAAAACTAGGTTTTTAATCTTATAAATAGTACTGTTATATAACAATTACTAATTTAAGGAGAGATATATGTCTTTATGGGGAAACGATATAAAGCCTAAAAATCTTACAGACGAAGAAAAAAAAGAAGTCTATGCAACCGCTCAAGGTTGGGTAAGAGAAGCAGGCTCAGTATTATCAGGTAATGATAATCCAAATGCAGATCCAGAAGTATTAGTAGCAATCGGCGGATTAGCTACAAATATGGGTTCAGCAAATATTACTGAAATAGAATTTGTAACAACATCAATCGGTGCAGGTGCTGGTGGAAACATTGACGTTAGAGTAAGATTTAACGAAAGAGTTGACATTACAGGAACTCCACAAGTAACAGTAACTAACGACCAAACAGGTAGTGGTACTGATGCTACATTTACAGCAGATTATAATTCTGGTACAGGATCAAACGAAATTGTATTCAGAGCAACTTATGCAGCTGCAGATGGTGGTATTGCTGAGAATGATGTATTATCAATTGGATCTAATGCAGTGGCACTTAACGGTGGTACTATTAAAGATGCTGGTACAACAACAAACTCTACAATTACAAACGCTGCTCAAACAGGTACATTAACTGTTTCAGCATAATAACAAAATCATATAAGGGTGCTTAAAGTGCCCTTATATATACTATATGAACAAATTGATCTAGGCAAATACCTAGAGTAGCATTCCCGAAAGGGTTAACAGGAGAAAAAAATGGCAGACAAAAAAATAACGGCATTGACCGATTTAGGTGACTCGTTGGCATCAGCTGACTTGTTTCACGTAGTGGATGACCCAGCAGGGACACCAATCAATAAAAAAATATCAGCAGAAAATGTGTTTAACAATATACCTTCTTGGTTAGGTTTATCACAAGATTCACAATTAATAACTGCTGACGCTTCATCACAGGTTGCAAACGTAACTTCAGCAATAACTGAAATCAACGCTACTTCAGCAACTGGTGCAATATCATTAGCAGATGGTTCTGATGGACAAATTAAGATTTTTATTAATACATCAACAAGTGGTACAAATGACGTAGTAATTCAACCAACTAACTTGCGTGGGGGTACTACTATTACTTTGAATGCTCAAGGTGAAACAGTTGTATGTATATTTAAAAATTCAAACTGGAATGTAATCGGCGGACATGGTTTCGCAATTGCGTAATATATTAGGAGATTATTATGGGAATAACAACACAAACGTTAATGAAAGAGAAATTTGCTCTTCAAAAAACGTTTAATGAATTGAACAATAGAATAAAGACTATTGAAAAAGATTTATCAGTAATGAAAGCAAATATGAGTGCTGTTCATGGTGCCTTACAACAAGTTGAAAAACTTATACAATATGATGACAACTATGGTAAAAAAGAAGCAGAGATAATTCATAGTAGAGAAAAAAAAGTGCCACCACTTGAATCAGGCCCAGTTGAAAAACCTTCTTTAGATATAAAAACTAAGGAAGAACCTCAACAATTAAATGAGGGTGATAAATGAAAGAAGATAGGGATAGCTTTATAGAGGATCTTGCTGACAATACACCAAATGAAGCTCAGTTTGATAAGTTAAAAGAAGCTGAAGTACATGACGCTGAAGAAGACCTGGTAGCAGGTAAAACTTATAAGAAATTAAAAGACGAAGTAAAACGAGGAGAAAAATGAAAACATTTAAACAACACATAAAAGAAGGCGGAACTATGGGCGTTGGAACACCTCATCAATCTTCAGTAGAAGATGGATCAATGGGTGCTCACAATATACATGAACCTGCAATCTTACAAAGAGTGAATGCTTTTGTTGGATCTATTGCTGATAAAGAGTATATACAGCCTGAGGCTGCTCTATCTCAATTAGAAACTAGATTAAGAACAATTGGTGTTCAGTTAAAAGACTCAATAACAATTAATGATAAAAAAGGTAACTTTGAAAGTGCTTTAGTATTTAATGGTGGTCGTTTTGGTAAAGATACCGACGGCTCTGACATAAATGATGATGGAATTAGTCATAAAGTTGGCAAAGAGTTAAAACTAAAAGGTAGATACGAAACACTAGAGAACGGCGCTGTTAAAGTTTATGCAGAGCTTGGCTAATGTTTGATAAGATAACAAAGAAGAATTGGTTATTTTACGCCATAAAAAACTACAATGTTCCTAATTTAGATAGTGAACAGGAGTTTTATGAAGATGTGAAAAGATTTAAGTATCTTAAACGTTTATTTCGTAAATACAAAACCACAGGTGAACTGAAAACTAGATTAGTATTAAATCATATCATAGTATTGACAAATGTTTTTGGTAATGAGGCTGCGGCTACATTATTATTATTTAAGATTGAAAGAGAGTATTGGTCTGTACTAAAAACTTTCTTACAATATTTAAATGTAGTAAGTGAAGACGAGTTGCCAAATGTGAAAGTAAATAAAACTTTGTTATCAAGTTTGGAGAAATTATAATGGGAAGAGCAATAGATTTATTAATAACTTATAGAGTAATTAAAATGTTAGTTACTCCTTGGAAACAACATGACGCTTATAAGTTGGGTATAATTGATGACAATGGTAAAGTATTAAGAAAAGCTAAAACTTTGAAATCAGCAAAAGAAAAAGATTCTTATACTATACTACACAGATTTGTATTCAATTTGAAAAGACTACTAGGGTTATTACCTGGTGGTAAATCAAAGTTTGCCTCATACGCAACTGCTTTGGCACTATTGTTAAAAGAGAATAAAGATATTAACGCTGTAGAATTAGAAAGAGGTTTATATAAACATCTTATTGAAAACGACTTGGTCGCTTATGATGATGATCTAAAAGAGTCTGTAGGTTTTGATTTTTTACCAGAAGGTAGATTTATAATGATTGACAGATTAGAAGATTTAAATGGCGAACAAACTGCTGATGTAGGTGATGTAGTATATACAACTGAAAATCAGAAACCTTTTGATAATCTATTCGGCGTAAACCTATATCATGTTATAAATGAAGATACTAAAAAACAAATTATAGTATCAGAGGACAACATAGAGAGGGTAAAATTTTAATGAAAACCTTTAAAGAAATAAGATCAATTATAAGAGAATTTTCTGATAGTCAAATAGACATGTTGGCAAGACAATATGCAGGACTAAAAGATAAAACAATCTCAACAGATCAAGCAAATAAATTAAGAAAAATATTTGACAGAATACCTGATAGAGCGCTAGACGCTTTAAGAAGAAAAAAGATACCTTTTATATCTGGTATGGCATTATCACGTATGGTTAAAAAAGGTATGCCTGTAAAAGAAGACGCACCTGCTAATGCAGTAGGCAATGGATCAAATCTTGCAATGCCGCCAGCAGTAGAACCTGGTGTACACGTAAAGAAAAAGAAAAAAGATGTAACTAGCTTATTAAGACGTGAAGACTATGATAAAGTTGAACTAGAAAATTTAATTAATAAGATTGAGTCTAACCAAGACATAGAAGAAAATCAAATTAAACCTATAGTAAACAATATCAAATCAAAAAAAGAAAAAGGTACATATACTGAAGAATTTGCTATGACAGCATTTAGATATGTTGTAGATAGACAAATAAAATCTACAGTTTCAGAGGATTTTAGAAACAAAGTTGCTTCAAAATTACTATCAAAGTACGTATGAAAACTTATAAAGAATTAAGAGAGTATATGAGAGGGTTCGCTATAGGACCTGTTGACACATTAAAACCTATGGCATCCTTAGGCGGTTCTCAATCTTCTCCAGATAGAAGATACACAGCACAATTGCCTCAATTAGCTGCAACAGCAAAAGGGCCAGGGTTAGGAACAATTAAACCTATGGTCACAGCAAGTAAAAAGAAAGAGAAGAAATAATATGGAATTATTAATCGCATTAGCAATGAAGTTTTGGCAATGGTCATTATTGATATTATTTGTAATAATAGGTTTTATTATAAACTTATTAGATAAAAGAAAAAGTAACATAAAATTTAAATATGAAGAAATGCCTCAACTAAAACCTATACCAATTAAAACAAAAGGTAAAGGATTTTGGAAAGGTATTGCAATGTGGTTATTATCAACAAGAAATTGGGAACTAACAAAGAACTGGAGATATAATATAAATGGTGCCGAGTATGTAATACCAAAAGGTTTTCAATTTGATGGTGCAAGTATACCTAAATTTTTAAGAACATTTTTTTCACCAGTTGGCGTATTATTAATTGGTGGTCTCGTACACGATTATATGTACAAGTACACTGCTTGTAAACCAGCAGATAAATCAGGTTCACTTCTATTAGTTGATCAGAAAAAAGCAGATCAAATCTTTAGAGATATAAACATAGAAGTAAACGGTTTCTATTTTATGAACTATCTATCGTATTGGTCATTAAGAATAGGTGGCTTTGTTGCTTGGAATGGTCATAGAAAAAGAAACGAAACAATCAAATAACATATAAGGAGTAAACTATATGAAATGGTTAAAAAGTAGAGTAAAAGAAGTATCATCATGGCATGGTGGTGCTTTAGTAGCAATGGGTTGCATTATATTATTTGCAGGACCTTTTGCTAAAATGGCTGCATGGGCGTCAATTGCTTGGGGTCTATGGGCGATTTGGAAAAAAGACTAATCAACCATGGGAATTAGATTATTTTTTATTGGAATATTCATCAGCGCTTTAATCGGCGCTGGTGGATACATTTTTAAGTTACAGAAAGACAACACTATACTTAAAGCAAATGCAGTTAAACTAGAGTCTGCTGTATCCGAACAAAAGACACTAATAGAAAATCAAAAGAAAGATTTTGCTGAAATATTAGAAGCAAACAAAAAGATAAACGAATTAGTTGGTAATCTCAAAAAAGATTTAGACGATTTAGACAAAAGATTTTCAAAGAAAGATAGAGATATTGGTAAACTGGCCATTGATAGAACAAAGGTCATAGAAAGAATTATAAACAAAGGCAGTGATAACGCTACAAGATGTATAGAGATTGCTAGTGGATCACCATTAACTGAAAGTGAAAAGAATGCTACGAAGAAATCAGAAATCAATCCTGAATGTCCTTCTATTAGTAATCCTAAGTATATTCCTTACTAACTGCTCAGGCGTTAAGAAGTTAAGTATATTTAAGGAAGAAGTAAAAAGACAAGAGCTTCAATTAGAGAAGCCTACACCTTTACAGTTAGAAAAGATTAAATGGATAATCATAACATCTGAAAATGCTGATGAAGTATTTAAGAAGATGGAAGAACAAGGACTTGATCCTGTGTTATTTGGTCTTACAGATAACGATTATCAATTAATAGCAAAGAACTTTGCTCAAATAAGAAATCAATTAAAGATAACAAATGACTTACTTGATAAGTATAAAGAATACTATGAGTCAGATAAGGATAACAAATAATGGCAACAGATACAAAAGCAGGAAGTAAAACTGAAAAAACTAAAAATTCAGCTTCAGCAACAACTGGCGCAAGTGCTAGTGCTGATACTTCAAAAAATTTAGGTAAAGGTACAACAGCAAATGCAGGTGCATATTCAGAAGCCGAAGCAGGTGCAGTTGCAGAAGCAAAAAAAGGAAACGCAAGTGCAAGTGTAGGTGCTCACGCTGAAGTTGGTGCATACTCTAATGTAGAGAATGAAACTAAAGTTGGTGGTGTCGGAGTTAAATCAGAAGCACATGCAGGTACAAAAGTATATTCAGATGTAGGAGTAGGTGGTTCAATAGGTACTAATGGTGCTGAAGGACACGCAGGTGCTATCGCTGGTTCTTGTGCTGAAGTAGGTGCAAGTACAACAATTGGCTCAGACAGAAACAATGCCTCAGTAGGTGCAAAAGTTTCAGTTGGTCCTCAGATTGGTGCAAAAGTAGGTGGCGGTGCAACAGTAGATGATGGTAAACTAACCGTAGGTGCAGATGTTAAATTAGCACTTGGTGTTGGTGTTACATTACAACCAAGTATTACCGTTGATACAAGACCAGCGGCAAATGCCTGCAAGGCGGCTGGTAACGCAATCGCAGCTCCATTCAAAAAAATAAAAAAACCATCAAATCCCTTTAAGAAAAAGAAAAAGAAATAGATGGCACACAAGATTGACGAAACAACAGAATTAAGAGTATCACTAAAAACATTAGCAGTAATTATTATTACTGTTGTTTCAGCAGCCGCATTTGTATTTCATTTAGAAGAAAGACTTGATATATTAGAACACAATACTATGATGAACAAGGTCCAATTTGAATCCTACAGAGAACAACCAAGTCGTAGTCACACAGATGTGGAAGTAATGAAAACACAAATTGAACAATTAAAAAAAGAAATTGACGAGTTAAAATCATATAAATAATAATAAAGGAAACAAATGAAAAGACTAATTACAGGTCTTTTATTATGTTTCGTTATGGGACTTACACAAGTTACTTGGGCTGACACGACCTCAACATCAACAGATACATTAACACAATCCAATAGTAGTGGTTCAAACACTTCTATTTCAGGTGGTTATTCGGCAGAAACTACAACGACCTACCAATCAGGTTCAAGTAGTAATAGCACAACTACAAACACTACTAATGCCTATACAGGCGATCAAAGAGTAGTCAATTCATCATCAGCACCATCTATGTCAGCAATGTCGCAAGACCTTTGTACAGTAGGTATATCAGCAGGTGTATCAACATTTGGTTTAGGTGTATCAGGTGGTACATATAGAACAGACGAGAATTGTGAAAGAATTAAACTATCTAAAGTATTAAACGATTTAGGTATGAAAGTGGCTGCTGTATCTATTCTGTGTCAGGACGAAAGAGTATTTTATGCTATGGAACAATCTGGAACACCTTGTCCTTTTGAAGGTAAAATTGGTAACGAAGCAAAAGAACAATGGAAGAAGTATGGTAAATTAAGACCAGACTTTGAACAATACACAGCAAGATTAAGTATTATTGAAAAGAAAAATAAAGAATTAAAAAAAGAGTACAATGAAAAACTAAAAGCAAATAAAGAGATCATTGAAAAACAACAAAGTGAATTAGAAAAAATTGAAGCTGAAAAAAAAAAGTTAATCAAAGAGATAGAAAAAAAAAAGAAGTAAATAAAAAATGGATATTGATACCCTTAACATTATTCTTTGGAGTGCCCTTATAATCTATGCGACATACAAAGTATATAATTTTATTCACGGTCTTAATCCTTACGATTTTAGTAACAAGAAGTAGTAACGCAGAAACTACTTGTACTGAAAACGAGTTAGGTGACCAGACCTGTGTTACAACCACTACTACTAATGTACCTGGTGTAACAACAGACAATCTATTATCTCCTAATTTCCAAGACGGTAGTTGGAACTATTCGTCTAATATGACCTTTCACGGTTCAAATACATTAGCAACAACTCACAACTCATCAGCAGATTCAACTGTATCATTAAGCACAGATGGTGGTTTAACTAAATCACAAATTAATTCTGGTTTTACATCTACATTTGGATTGGATATTTGGTTTTGGAGTGGTTCTACTTCTAATGTTACAATGAAGCAAACTCTTACAGATGATAATGGAAGTGTAATTACTCAACAAAGAATTATAACAGGCACAAATAATACTTATGGAACAAATTATACAGATACAATTACTGTAAATGCTAACACACAATCAGATTATTCTATTAAAGCAGAGCTATCTAATACAACACCTGCTTACACAACAGGTCATTATGGTCCTGACATTGATGATCCAAGTTTAGTTGTAACTACAAACAGTACAACATCAACATCTACTTCCGAAACATTTTTATACTGTTACGAAAGAGTACCAAACGCTTGTACCTATGATGATGAAGCATTAAAAGACATAGAAGAATTAAAAACAGATGATGGTAAAACATATGACCAATACGTTGAAGATGCTATAGAAGATTTTGAAGTTGTAAGTATAGAAACATCTTTTGTAGTAGAAGATGATTTTGGTAAAATAGAAGAATTTAAAATAGAAGATTACGCTGTAGAAACTTTTAATAATTTTATTGAAGCAAATGATTTAACAGAAACATTTGAAACAGCTTTAATAGAAGAAGATTTAGGTAAAGAAGAATTTTTTGACACAATGACAGATAGTATTAAAGAAGAATTTGGTGAAGACTTTGATATGGGTGGTGATGACTTTAAAGAAGACTTAACAACCGAAGGAGGCCCTAGTGACTTAACTGAAGATACCGTTGAAATAAAAGAAGAAGAAACCGTAGAAACAGAAACCGATACAAATGACATAAAGGAGTCCAATGACACAACTACAGAAACGGAAGTTGAAGAAACACCTAATGAAAGTAATACGGAATCAGAAACTAGTGAAGATGTATCTAGTGAATCTGATGTGGATAAAAATTCGGAAACAGAAGGAACGGAGACGGAGACGGACGCTGATGAAAATGTGGAGACAAAGGAGACTACAAGAACTGAACTTGCGACTGACAGCATAGATAAAAAAGTTGAAAGAGTTATCGCAAAAGTTTTAGCAAAATTAGAAACAGTTGAGGACAAGGTACAGGCCATTCAGTTTGTAAAAATACAAGGTATTAACGCCTCAGGACCAAGTCTAAATGTTTATAAAAGAAAAACATTAAAAGACAACGTTCAACTAAATGGCGTACCTAATCCAGACTTTTTTAATCAACTAAATATAGAGCAACAACAAGTATATACAAATGTCAATTTAAATGTATATACAAATAATGATCCATTGACAATCTTACAAAATGAATTAGATAATATTAATGTAGAAAAAAATAGATTGTTGCTTGAAATACAACAACTAAAAAGAGGATAAAAATGTTAGATAAATTAAAAGATAACCTTGCAAGTATAGCTGCTTTGATAGCTGCTATTGTAGCAATTGGTGGTGGTTTTGTAAAATATGGAGAGATAACTACTAGACTTAATCAGATAGAAGCAAGTCAAGGAGTTGATTTTGCACCAATTAACAAATCAATTGATGAAGTAAAAGGTATTACAAATAATAACTCAGCTGCAGTTTCAAAAGTTGACACAAAGGCTGAAGTAAACTCAAAAGAAATAGAACTATTAAAATTACAAATTAGAGAATTACAACTTAAAGCTAAAAACCCATTAAGTAATTAATATGACAGATTTAAACAAGTTAGCAACCGATTTACAAGTACTTAAAAATGAAGTAGAGCAGGTTGCTAGCGTCAATACAAAACTTGATAATGCTATAGATAAACTAACAGACATATCTGGTAGTATCAAATCTATGTTAGCAGTACACGAAGAAAAACTATCAAAACAAGAAGAAATTGATAAAGCAATATTCAACCTGATAGAGAATCGTAGGGTTGAGTTTGATACGAATTACAAAGAGTTACACGCTAGAATCAACAAGATTCATAAGGAATTGACAGATGAAATAGAGATGTCAGAAAAGCGTTTAATGTGTGAAATTAAGACTTTAAACTCAAATTTAGACGGTAGGATCGGCGTATTTGAGAAATACAGATGGATCATCATAGGGGCAGCAATCGTACTAGGGCTGTCTATGCCTCAGATATTAAGTGTTATAAAAGCCATATAGTGGCTTGACAAACACGTATATATAGTATATACTGTTTTATATGAGTGGTTACATTGATCTAAATTATATCAGCAAGATACAGCCTAGACTACAACAATTTAAAAAGAAAAGAGATTATCTATTCAATTTTCGTTGTCCTGTCTGTGGTGATTCTAAAAAGTCTAAAACAAAAGCAAGAGCATATCTTTATAGAGTAAAGAATGATATGTTTTTCAAATGCCATAATTGTAGTGCTTCACACAATTTGGCTAATCTTATAAAACTAGTTGATCGGCCATTGTACGACCAATACATTTTAGAAAGATATAAAGGCAGTAAACCTGCTAGTGAAGAAAGTCTGTTTGAAAGATTTAAAACAGATACAAAAACAAAATTAAAATCTACACCCCTACAAGGTCTTATGGCCTTCAGTAAATTAAATGATGAGCATCCTGCAAAGCAATATCTTCTCAACCGAAAGTTGCCTACGGAATATTTTGATAGATTATATTATTGCGACAAGTTCCAAGAGTATGTAAATAGCATACGCCCAGGGACGTTTGAGAGTCTAAATAAGAAGTACGAGCATCCTAGATTGATTATACCTTTCTATGATGTTGATAATGAAGTCTTTGCTTTGCAAGGACGTGCATTTGGTAAAGAACAACCGAAATATCTTACAATAAAACTACAGGAGAACAAACAAAAAATATTTGGCCTAGAACGAATTAATCTACATAGAAGATTACATATTGTTGAAGGTCCTTTAGATAGTTTGTTCCTTGATAATTGTCTAGCGGCTGGTGGCGCTGATCTACAACTACCTGTTGATAAAAAAGATGTTGTCTTTATATTTGACAACGAACCTCGTAATAAAGAAATAATAGATAGAATGTATAAAATGATAGATGACAATTATATGATAACAATATGGCCAGAAGGGCAGAAAGAAAAAGATATTAACGAGATGATCGTAAACGGCAAGACAAAAGAACAAGTACAAAAAATTATATCAGACAATACCTATTCAGGTTTGTCAGCAATCACAAAATTAAATTCATACAAACGTTGTTAAGGAGAGAAAAATGGTAATGGGAAACGAGTCTATAAACGTCAAAAAAAGAAAAGATAGAGGAACAGAACCTCTTAACATTGAAAAGATACATGAAATGGTTGAGTATGCTTGTGAAGATATAACAGGAGTTTCTTCATCACAAGTAGAAATGAAAAGTGGTTTACAATTTTATGATGGTATTACCACAGACGAAATACAACAGATTTTAGTTAAGTCGGCTGCAGACTTAATAGATTTAAATTATCCAAACTACACTTACGTTGCATCCCGATTATTACTTTACAGTTTAAGAAAACAAGTTATTGGTAAATTATGGGATCATCCACACCTATATGATCATGTTAAAAAAGTAGTTGAGATGGGACTATATGATAAAGAAATTTTAGAAAACTATCAAAGAAAAGATTTTGATAGAATGGAAAACTGGATCAACCATAATAGAGATTATGATTTTACTTATGCTGGATTAAGACAAGTGATAGACAAATATCTAGTACAAGATAGAAGTATTAATCAAGTGTATGAAACACCACAATTTATGTATATGCTTATTTCAGCAACGTTGTTTGCCAAATACCCAAAAGAAACGAGGATGAGTTATGTTAAAAAATATTATGACGCAATTTCGCAATTCAAAATCAATATTCCTACTCCCGTTATGGCTGGTGTACGAACTCCTTTACGTCAGTATGCGAGTTGTGTACTGGTTGATATTGATGATACCTTACCTAGTATTTTCTCTGGTGATATGGCGATTGGAAGATACATCGCTCAAAGAGCTGGAATCGGAATCAATGCAGGAAGGATTCGTGGAATCAATGCAAGGATACGAGGAGGAGAGGTCCAACACACTGGTGTTATACCTTTTCTTAAAAAGTTTGAGGCAACGGTTAAGTGTTGCACTCAAAATGGAGTCCGAGGAGGATCAGCAACAGTCCACTTCCCAATCTGGCACCAAGAAATAGGTGACATTATTGTTCTTAAAAACAATAAAGGTAGTGAAGATAATCGAGTCAGAAAACTTGACTACTCAATACAGTTATCAAAACTGTTTTATGAAAGATTTATAAACAACCAAGATATAACTTTATTTTCACCACACGAAGTACCTGAACTGTATGAGGCATGGGGTACACCAGAGTTTGATGAACTTTATGAAAAGGCAGAAAGAAAAATTAGCGTTAAGAAAAAGAAGATAAATGCACAAGAATTATTTTTTGACATATTGAAAGAACGTGCTGAAACAGGCCGTATCTATATTATGAATATTGACCATTGTAATACTCACTCATCTTTTAAAGATAGAGTTTACATGTCCAATCTATGTCAGGAAATAACTTTACCAACCACTCCAATACAACACATTGATGGTGAAGGTGAGATTGCTTTATGTATCTTATCTGCCATCAATGTGGGTAAAATAAACAAACGTGATGAACTAGAACCTTTATGTGATTTAGCAGTAAGAGCATTAGATGAAATAATAGATCATCAAAAGTATCCTATTGACGCTGCTGAAAAATCTACAAAGGCACGTAGAAGTTTAGGTATTGGTTACATTGGTCTTGCTCATTACCTTGCAAAGAAAGGTTACAAATACGATCAGAAACTTGCATGGCGACAAGTTGATAAACTTACCGAAGCATTTCAATATTTTCTATTAAAGGCAAGTAATCAACTTGCAAAAGAAAAAGGCCAATGTTCAGCATTTAAACAAACAAAATATGCAGATGGTATACTACCTATTGACACTTATAAAAAAGACGTAGATGAATTAGTAAAAAGAGATTACACTTACGATTGGGAACATTTAAGAAAAGAAATTAAAGAACATGGTTTAAGACATAGTACATTGTCAGCACAAATGCCTAGTGAATCTTCTAGTGTAGTTTCAAATGCGACAAACGGTATTGAACCACCTAGAGATTATTTGTCTGTTAAAAAGTCTAAAAAAGGCCCATTAAAACAGATAGTACCAGAGTATAATAAATTAAAAAACTTCTATACACTACTTTGGGACATGAAGGGGAACGAAGGATATATAAATATCGTTGCAGTAATGCAAAAATATTTTGATCAGGCAATAAGTGGTAACTGGTCATATAATCCTGAAAATTATACTGATGGTCAAGTACCAGTATCAGTAATGGCACAAGATTTATTAACAACATATAAGTTAGGTTGGAAGACTTCTTATTATCAAAACACATATGATAGTAAAAAAGACGAAGACGAACCCACCCATACAATTGGGTTCCACGATAATGTGCCTGAAGATAAACCAAAAGAGGAGGACGAGAATTGCGACTCGTGTACAATTTAATGAACGAAGTAATAGACATTTTTAGTAAAAGAAAACATCCATCAGTTTATGACGATAAGATTATACCTACTGAAACTGAAATAAGAGATATAGTCAGTAAGGCATATCCTTTAGTTACATCATTTAGAAAAATGTACGGATATAAAATACATGTTTTAGGTCCTAATAAAGAACGTAGTAATCATATATGGGAACTATGCGAAGGATTTAAACAATGGATTGATGATACCCACTATGGTGAAGAAGCTAGACAAACAAAGAGTATAGGTTTATCACATATACAAACAGCACCTTGGATATTAATTTATACACCAAGAGTTTCTCCTCCTAATGAATATCATGCTGGTGAAACCGATCATATAGATGGTAAAAGTGTATGGGATGGTCTTAATTGGGATTATATGAATAATCAGAATAGAGAATCTGGTGCAGTAGAAATAGGAATGGTTGCTCAAATGATAATGGGTGGTGTATTAGATAAAGGTTATGACACTGGTTTTTGTGTTTGTTTACCAAGATCAGGCGATAAAGGGCTAGAAAAATGGAAAAATTATCCTTTTTTAGATTTTTATCCTACTGTGATACAAACAATAGGTAAAGCAAAAAAATATCAATATCAAAATAAAACACCAAAACAACTTAAAAAAGATACAAGGCCACCTATAGATGATATATTTAATTTTGTAGGAAGTAATTAATATGAAAACAGTATTTAATAAGAAACAAAATTTAGACGCTACAAAACAACCATTGTTTTTTGGTGAAGACCTTGCAGTACAAAGATATGATACGTTTAAGTATCCTGTATTTGATAGATTGGCTCAACAACAACTAGGTTTCTTTTGGCGACCTGAAGAAGTTTCTTTACAGAAAGATAGAAACGACTATGCTCAACTATCAGAATCACAAAAGTTTATCTTTACATCTAATCTAAAATATCAAACTATGTTAGATAGTGTACAAGGTAGAGGTCCATGCCTTGCATTTTTACCTTTTGTAACTAATCCTGAATTAGAAGGTGCCATAGTTGCATGGGACTTTATGGAAACAATTCATAGTAGAAGTTATACATACATAATTAAAAACTTATATTCAGACCCTAGTGATATATTTGATACTATTATTGCAGATAAGAAGATTGAAGAAAGATCAAAAGCAGTTACAGAAGCATACGATAAACTAATTGCATTAGGCTACAAATGGCATACTGATCCTAAATCAGTTGATATGTACGAACTAAAGAAAGCATTATGGCTTGCGTTAGTAACTGTAAATGTACTAGAAGGTTTAAGATTTTACGTATCATTTGCTTGTTCGTTTGCATTTGGTGAATTAAAACTTATGGAGGGTAGTGCTAAGATATTATCTCTTATTGCTAGAGATGAAAGTCAACACCTTGCAATGAGTCAACAGATTATCAAAGCATATCTTACAAAAGAAAATGATAAGGTTATGAATAAAGTTATTAAAGATACACAAAAAGAATGTTATAAAATATATGATGACGCAGTACAACAAGAGAAAGATTGGGCAACTTATCTATTTCAAAAAGGTTCTATGATAGGACTATCAGAAAAACTACTACATCAATATGTTGAATATATAGCAAATAGAAGAATGAGAGTTATTGGTTTAGAACAAAAGTATGAACACTCATCATCACAGAATCCATTACCTTGGACACAACATTGGTTTAATAGTCACTCACTACAAAACGCACCACAAGAAACTGAAATAGAAAGTTATGTTATTGGTGGTCTTAAACAAGACGTAACAAAAGATCAGTTTAAAAAATTTAAACTATAATGAATCAACAACCGATCCTAAATTTATTAAATAGAAGACAACACGTTATGGCCTACGATACAGAGGACATACCTGAAAAACAATTGATTGAAGATTTATTATGGAAGGCATGGAAAGTTACACCATCTAAAAACAATTTTATGCCATATAATTGTAATGTATTAGGTCCTGATAAGGTAACAGAAAAACACTCTATATGGATGAAAAGTGTAAAGAATAAAAAACATATAAATGAAAAAAACATTGAAGATCATAAAGAAGAAGGATACAATCCGTACTTTGAACATATAAGTACAGCACCTTATCTATTAGTATTTACACAAAGGGTATGTGATCCTAATGAGTACTACAGAAAGAGAATAGAAAAAGGAGACTACTACGAGCAAATGCACGAAGACGAGGTAGACTCAATGATGAGAACTACAACCGTAGAAGTAGGAATGTGGATGGCTAATTTATCAGCCTTTGCATTAGAGAAAGGTCTAAATACATCTACAATAGCATGTTTTCCATATAAACCTTTGTCAGCATGGGCAGATTTACCTTGGGTAAAACATCCTGTTGTATTGTTAGGTAGTATAGGTAAAGCAAAAGAATTTCGTAGAGAAAGTATGAGTGATGTTGAAAAGAAAGACGACAAGAAACCAGAACCTGAAACAATAATAAAGTGGATATGATATTAAGACCTACAACAATTATAATGCTTATTGACTTTGAAGGACATCCTGTTTTAGGTGATGAGTTTATAAACAATCAACGTTTTTCTACATTGAATGCTTTACTAAATCCTGTACGAGAGAAACCTCTTTTTATTATATCTAATCATCTTCCTCATAGACACAAACGAGTAGAGGAAGTTGCAAAGATGGTAAAAATAGAAAACAGACACATATGGAAAACTATTAATCCAGATGACAGCTCTGTTGAAAGTATTGTTGAAGAATTAAAACAAATGGATTACAGAATAGAAAATGTTATAATAGGTGGTACAAATATATCTGGTTGTGTGTTAAGAACTAAACCATATAGTGCCATGAGTTGGGCAAAGAAAGGATATGACGTACAAATATTATCAAACATGTGTGCTGATTATCAAATTACAGGTGTCAACTCATTAGAACAAAATCAAAACTCCGTAGCGATAGTGTGGCATGAGGTTGCACAAGCAGGGTTTTTTAATAAAGTAAGTTATATAAGGGAGCATGAATGTCAGATAACATAAACAAGGTACAAATAAGTTGTCCTAATTGTGATGTTAGTTATTGGGTCAAGTGGAAAGACGAAGACAATGAGCCTACTACATGTCCATTTTGTGGCGCTGATACTTCAATAGATGATGATGACGCAATCTTTGAGCATGATGAAGAAGAAGACGATTGGAATTGATTATAGTTTAAGCAGTCCTGCTATATGTGTATGTAGAGGCGAGTTTAAATTAGATAACTGTAAGATATACTATCTTACAAATGTGAAAAAATATGAAGGCAACTATTGTAATGGTAAAATAAATGGCAGATTACATCTACCCTATACCTCCGAGCAACAACGACACGACCAGATTTCCGAGTGGGCAATTTCTGTTATTGATACTGCTATTGGTAATATTTTTATAGAAGGATATTCATTTGGTAGTAAAGGACTTGTATTCAACCTAGCAGAGAATATGGGTGCTCTCAAACATAAACTATATAAACTCAATAAACGATTTCAATCTATAGTACCAGGTCAGATAAAGAAGAATGCTACTGGCAAGGGTAATGCAGATAAACTAAAGATGTATGAGCAGTTTACAAAAGATACTGGCGTTGATTTAGTCAAAGAATTTGAACAAACGAAACTCAATAATCCAGTAACCGACATAGTAGATTCATATTATATCGCAAAATATGGGTACGAATCATAGATGTTCTCGTTTTGTTCTCATAATTATTCCTAAAAAGTCAATAAAATCAACGTTTTTAACGCTTGACAATTCCGTATTTTTCTGATATATTATGTGTATATATGACAAAAGAATACTTTAAAAGTTTTAATATCGTTTACAAAAGAGAATATGTTGATCCAGAATCAGAATATGATACGTTCTGGTCTTCAGCTACTATCTACAGAAATGTACCTATAGATAAAATTAAATTCTATAGAAAACAATTACTTAAATTCAAAGCCTATGCGAACAAGACGTATAGAGAAGACGCTACTAATTTCACAGGTGCTACTGGTATTGAGATAGTATATCCAGATGAGTATTACCAAACATACGAAGATGTGTTCGGTCCTGAAACGGCTGCAGGTGATGACAACCTATTCAACGACTTCGGTCAGATGTATAATGGCAGACAAGGTTTTAGAAAAGATTTTGATCCTGACTTTACAAAGAATTACAAAACTAAAAAGAAAAACCCAAATTACATATACAACTTAAACTAAAGGAGACATTATGCAAATAAAACTAGGCGACACGATAAGAGATGATAAAGGTAGAGAAGGTGTTATAACAAACATTGGTATTGCTACTGATCCTGCTGATATAGCTGCTGAATTAGGAGTAAACGCAAAAGAATATGATACTGATTTAAATTATGTTGGTGCAATTACATTTGGTAGTAACTGGTGTTATTTTATGCAGATAGAAGAAGTTATTAAAAAGAATGATTATGTTGAAGACACAGCATGGATGAAAGAAGATTCAGATGTTGATGTTGCAATTAATTTAGAAAACGAAAGTAAGTTGGGTAAATAATGAACGGATATTTTGCTGTACAATTAGATAGACAAAGTTGTAACGTTGTAAAGAAACTTGCTACAAAAGACATACTTGTATCAGATCACGTTACACTTGCATTTAAACCTATTAAGAAAGTTTATAACAAATATTCTAAACTTGTAGGTAAAAAGGTGGGTGTGTTTATTAAAGGTTACAGAGCAAACAATCATATTGACGCTTTATGGGTTGACAAAATGTGGGATAAAGAGTACAATAGAATCAAAAGACATGATAAAGGCGCTGCCCATATTACACTTTCACACAAGAAAGGTTACAAATCAGGTGACGCTAACACTATGTTTACAAACCCTAAAGTAAAAGATAAAAAATACGGATACGTAGAAGGAACTATAAAGTATATTGATTATGACAAAAGATAAATGGTTGAAGATTAATAGAGAGTCATTTACTAGAACTCTTAAAGGATTTGAAAGACCTGATTATACATTAGATATAAACGGTCTACCAAGAAATTCTATACCTACAAGTGATAGAATATCTGGAGCATGTACTAAAGAGTCAAAACCTAAAGTACAACTACCCGAAGGCAAAACAATCGGCATTGCCTACAACAAGGGTAACTACCAGATAGTTGACAAAGCCGATTTTAAAACAATGGGAAGGAAGACATAATGTGGAATATGAAAAAATCATTGTTATTCGCTACGTTATTAGTTGCAGTAATACTAGTATCAATGAATATAGCAAGTGCTAATCCAGTAACTAACTGGTTAACAAATGAGAAAAACAAAATTGTTGAGTATCAAACAAAGAGTTGGGCAGATAGTAAAGCTCAATTGACTAATACAAAAAAGTCAATTCTAAACATATTTAGGAAGAAAAATGCTACACAAGATTAGTGATTTTTGTAAGAAGATTGATAGTATCAAAGCTCAGGCAGATAAGTTATACAACCTAAAGTATAATCAGATCAAAACGCCTGAGCGGGATGCTGAAGTGAATCACCTTATAGATGACATACAATCCATGTGTAAAGTAGTGGGTAATGACAATAAACCCTATGATTTATAGGGTTTTTAACGCTTGACAAATAGACTATTTTATGATAGAATTAACGAATAAACTAACAAAAGGACTATATTATGATAACTAAAGAAACTATATTTGAAGAATTTAAGATTGCAAAACAAAAAGATATTGCAAAATCTAAATCTAAACCTCCGTATGAAAATGTGTTTACAAACAGAATTACTGTATTGAAATCACATGTTGACACTAAAAAAGCAAATCCTAAAATGTACAGAAATTTAGATATTAATTTTGATAAACTGTTGCTTGCGTATCAATCGCCTGTGCCAGTTGATCATTTTTACAAAGTCGGTTTCGGTAAGACTCTTGCAGAATATGAACACGATAAAAGACTTGCTGAACTTACAGAAAAACAAAAAGAAAGAGAAGAAGCTCTTAAAAAAGAATTAAAAGAAAAAAATAAGGTAGACGGTGTTGAAGAAGTTACTTTTAATTAGTTGTTTGTTGTTGCTCTCTAACTGTGCTAGTAAACAGTCCTATATTGGTGCGTCCAGTACAGCGGCTGTTGCTGGTACGGCTTGTTGGCAATATATAAGTGACAATCCTGCTGTTGTGGCTACTTGTGCAGTTGCAGGTTCATTTAAAGGTGCAGATATTATGAATGCTGAAACAGATGACCAATTAATGACAAGAGCATTTGTAGATCATTTAGAAAACGCACCTAATAGTCCAGGGTTTACAACTTGGCAAAATCCTAAAACACAAAGTAACGGTATTATCAAAACTACAGGTTTTTATTTAAAAGGTCCAATTAAATGTACGATGGTCGAAACTACACACGATCAAAATTTAGACAATACAAGATTTTTTGACTCAATACTATATGGCAATCCATATAGAAAAATGGAATGGCACGAAGCTTGCAAAATGCCTGATGGAAGATGGATGATAAATGAATAAAAAGAGAACATTATTTTTTATATTTCTATTGTTATTATTGATACCAATATTAATGCAAGTTGCTTACTCGGAAGACTCATTTGAAAACACAATGAAGAAACTAGAGGCATTAGAAAACAATGGTACAAAAGTTGAATATGATAAAATACAACCTATCAAAGATCAATATTGTTTCATTAAAGTAGAAATTAAGCAATTAGACAATGGTGAGATTGTTAAACAGGAAGTAGTAGAATGTGCAGATGGCCGAAAGGCATACGATGGCCCTAGTTATTGGGAGTTGTATGCTCAATTTTACTATAGAGATATGTTTACACCTGCCTATTGCAGATATTATGAAAGGCCGAAACATGCTTATCATAAACCTGGCAAAGTTTGCCTTGATAAAGACGGTAATTGGGAGGTACAAAAATGATAAGAGGTCTATTGACACTTACAATATTGTGGGTTATCCTTGCTTTTGCATGGGATCCATTTACGTCAACCGTTGAGAAAACACAGGCTGTTGACAAAACAAAAGAAATAGTATATAATGTGTTTAATAATGTAAAGGAGAAGGTGAATGAGTAAGATACTCAAATATATAATGATCGGTTCTATAGGTCTGTTACTTGCAAATTGTTCTAGTAGCACTTATAAAATCAAACAAGAAAAGGATAAACAAGTCCTTAAAGTACCATCTTGGTATATGAAAGATTATAACGAGAAGAAAGAATGTGGTACTAAAACGTTCGGCAAAGGCAAAGATAAAGTTTGTATCTTTGGTGTCGGTACAAGTGTTTCACCAGATTTAGAACTTGCAATTGAAAAAGGTATGATGATTGCAAAGGCTGAACTTGCTGATAAAGTAAAAGGTGAGATGAATAAGAAAGCAAAAATATTTACTACAGAATTAGGTAAGAATACTAATAAAACTGTTGTAACAGATGTAGAAACTACATTAGTCAATATCATAAAACAAACACCAGTTAGAGGATACGAAGTGTTTGCTCAGGAAGTAACACTTACGAAGAACGGTTACTATCGTGCTTGGATTGGTTTAAGATTGCCTATGGGTGAGTACAATAAGATGTATAATTACTCTGTTGAAACCGTAGTTGACGCTTTCAAACTAAAGGAAATGGCTGATAAGGCATATGATGAAGTAGAGGTTATTGCAAATGAGTCATAAAATAGAAATATACTCAAAACCTAATTGTGTCTATTGCGAGAAGTCTAAACATCTTGTAAAGACACTAGGCTTTGAATACACAGAAAAAATGTTTGGCAAAGACTTTAAAACGCCAGATGAATTGTTTGAAGCTGTAGGTAAACAAGTTAGAACTATGCCACAAATAATAATAGATGATAAACACATTGGTGGATATAATGAGTTAGTTGAGTATCTTGCTGATAAAGGTCTATGTAATTTTAAAGGTGAAGTAACAAAGAATGTTGATGGCAAATAAAAACAAAGATAACGTAATATTGTTTCCTAAAATTCCTAAACAGCCACCTAATGCTAAGGCTCTGGAATTAGATGCCAAAAGACAAGAAATGATAAGACTTGAACATAATAAAATTTTTGTTCAATCAGTAAGTGAAGACCTCACAGAAACAATGTTAATGAGATTAAAAGATGAAAATTTTAATTTAACTGATCCAAAATTTTTAAGTGATTATAAATTATTATCTGAGTCGTTAAAATCAATGCTATTAAGACAAGTACACATGAAACACCCTTTACAAGAAAGAGTCGATAAGGCTGTAACAACAAAAGGTGAAGGTGAAAATTTATATGCTATTACAATTGATTATAAAAAATTTTAAAGAATTCCATAAAGCACTTTGGAATACTATGAATGCTATAACGTGCCTAGTATTCAATAGTTTAAATAAGGCACATTATATAATAGGAGTGAATAAATGTTTAAATCATTATTCTCAAATGACTCATTAAGAGTTGTAAAAAAAACTAAAAAAACTGAAACTAGAGGCAGAAAAACTTTGTCAAAAAGACAAAAAGTTTTAAACCTTTTATCAAAAGGTGAGTCTGTGACTTGGAAAACTCTAAGGAACAAATTTGATCTAGTATCACCAAGAGCTTTAATTGATACATTAAGATCAGAAGGAAACATGATCTATGTTAATCAAACTGCTAAAGGTACTTCATACAGAATGGGTGTACCAACAAAAGCGATTATCGCTGCTGGTATTAAAAAATTATATGGGACTCCGTTCGCATATAAAAATGCGTAATCTCTCTCTTTAAAAACGCATAAATAAATGTAGAGGCGGCCTTGTGCCGCCCTTACATAACAAAATGAGGAGGGCATTATGCCAATGACAACATCACAATTACATGGTATGGATACAGCAGGTTCATCTGCTCCATTACTACATGAAATTCTAATCAAAGTAAACAACGCCAAAGACAAAGCAAAAAAGATTGAAGTATTAAGAGAAAACGATTCAGTACCTTTAAGACAAGTACTGAAAGGTGCTTTTGATCCTAAAATTAAATGGGCTTTACCAGAGGGTACGCCACCATACAAAGAGAATGACGCACCAGCAGGTACTGAACATACAACACTACACCAAGAAGCCAGAAGACTATGGCATTTTGTAGAAGGCGCTGATCAAAAACTTTCTAAATCCAAAAAAGAAACCATGTTTATTCAAATGCTAGAAGGCCTACATAAAGATGACGCTAAACTTTTAATTGCAGTTAAAGAAAAAGAACTGAACAAAATATATAAAGGTTTGACTGATTCTGTGGTCAAAGACGCATTTAGATGGAATGAAGAATACAAAACCATCGGATAGCATAAATATTATAGAGTGATTCTATAAAATTCAATTATAGGGTGTATTGACAAGATGTCGCACCCTATAAACCATTGATTTATCTACATTATTAGTCCATTTTTTGCTTGATTTCTTTGTTGATTTCTGATATTATTATCATATGAAAACAACAAAGGAGAATATATAATGTCAAAAACAAAACAATGGATTGAAGATACTACTGAAACTAAAGTTGACAACATTATTGCTAAATTAACATCTGGTGAGATTACTAGAACAGACGCTAGAAATCAAATTATGAATGTTGATAATATTGCAATGTTAGGTATTGATGAAAATACAGTTGATGAAGTAATTTACGAGGCTCATGCCAATGCGTAAATCTTTTTTAATTTTATTTTTATTATTTGTCTATACTTGGTCTTGGTCTATCTTTAATGTTGCCAAGGCAGATGATTATAACAAGGCAGTAATTGGTCATGTTATTTCTGAAACTATTAAAGGCACAGATATTGATACATCATATATTATGGAGCAAGAACTTGAAAAACTTGCACATAAATTTATGATTGATTCTGTAGTTATATTACAGGCATACTTACCACAAATACTTGATGGTGTTGCCGCTGATTTAAGATTAAAACTTGACGAGAAATACAAAGAGGCAATTTTAAATGGCGAAAATAACAACTAGAAAAATGAAGGCAATGAAGTTGAAAAAGGCTCTTAAAAAGGAGTTTTCTTCTAAGCGTCAATATAAGACTACCTATAAAGATATTAAAAAGTATTTCAAAATTCTAAACAATGTTATTTTTAATAGCAAGTTAAGTCCGTTCGGACAAATTGAAATAAAAGATTTACAAAGAGAGAAGTGTGTAGGACAAGTAGTAACCTTTGAATGGAAAAGAAAAGGTACTAGATTATACAAATTAGAGATGTTACCTACATATCCTGATAAAAGAGATTTTATGGACACGTTAGTACATGAAATGGTACATTTGTACCAAATGCAAAACCTGGGAGACTCGGGCAATCACAATAATGTGTTTTGGTCGTTTAGTCCAAAAGTAAACTACTTAGGTTTACAATTATAAGAAAGAATATATTATGAAAAACGGTGAGAAGAACCACATTGATGAGTGGCTACAAAAACAAATCAAAAAAGGTATTGTCATTATTGACAAGGTACTTAACAATAACATAAAAGAGTGGGAACTATACTATACAGGTCATCTACAAAAAGATATACTAACTAACTTTCCTGGTAGAACTAGTAAAAAGATTTTCAAAGGATATAGAAGTCATTTGGATAACGACAACCTTGTCTTTACACAAAAAAAATTTGAAGAACATGGTTATGAATACTATGTAAAGAAAGGTATATAATGAAACTATTGAAAAAACATAAAGAGATATTAAACGAACTAATCAAAGGTAAAGGCTTCTGGAAGACGCCTACTCTACCTAAAGATTACAAAGACAAAACAAGTGTGCTAGATATACTTGTGCCATTGTACTTAAAAGGCTTATTGACGTTTCAAAGACAATACGACATACCAATAATCGGACCTAGTAACGAGCATATGATTAGATTTAAATGGTATAATGTTAAGATTGATAAAAAGAAAACAATTAAAGACTTGAAAAAGGTGGTTAAAGATGGGCAAATCATATAATTGGCATACATTAGCAAATAAGGCTTGGTTTTATACAAAGGTATTTTTTACAATATTAACTTTAATGGTTGCTGCTTATATCTACGGCACATACAATCCTAATAATACAGCAAAGACTATAGTCAACGAAGAGCTTGATTTATTCTATATGAAAAAAATAGAAGACATGGGATTACAAGAACCTGAATTTACTTACAACAATGATATTCAATTTATACGTGCTATGCACAAATGTATAAATTATATAAACTTTTCATTATCAAAGGATAAAAGAGTGCCATACGAGATGATTATAGGTCAGGCTGCGTTAGAGTCTGGTTGGGGTAAAAGTAGATTTGCTATAAAGGCAAACAATTTATTTGGTATTAGAACATGGTCAGAATCAACACCACACCTATTACCACAAGGTATAACTGAATGGCCAGGTTGGGGTGTAAGAGCATTTGCTAGTAAGTGTGATAGTGTTAAAGAGTATGTAAGATTATTAAACGAACATAATGCTTACAAAGAGTTTAGAGTGTTAAGGCAAAAGATGTTAGATAAAAATCAACAACTTGATTCTATACAACTTATAAAAACTTTAGATAAGTTTTCTACTACAGGAGATTATGACAAAAGAGTTATAAGAATGATAAAAAAAATAAGAAAACTAGAGGAGAGTAAATGACAGTAGAGCATGGTTTGTTAATGGGTTTTATAGGTTGCTCAGTAACGTTTATCGGTTTCTTTATTGCACATCTAATTGCTAATAGAAATCATATGAAGTTATATAAAAAGAAAGCCAAAACCCCTATGGATGATCTAATGAAAGATATGCCTGGGTGGAAAGCAGATGATTGTCAATAAGTACTGTAAAAACAAGTATTTTTAATGCTTGACTTTGCAGATAAATTGATATATAATAGACCCTATGATACACGAAGAAGACATTAAAAGACAAGAAGACCCAAAGATTAGAAGACTCAAGGCATTAGCAAAAGCATGTTCCAATGCTCAACTTGACTCTTTCAAAAATTTATGGTATAATAAACTAATGCAACTTGCTAAACAATACAACATGACAGATTATGTTACGAGAAAGCTGATACACTAATGAATATTTTTTACGTTGACAAAGACCCGAAGACAGCGGCTAAGATGATGTGTGATAAACATATTATCAAAATGATACTAGAGTCTGCTCAGATGTTATGTACTGCTAAAAGAGTACTTGACGGCACAGAATATTTTGATACTACAAAGAATGGTCGTAAGATTAAAAGATGGCGACTAGATAATTCTAACGAAGAAGCAATAGTTTACAAGGCAGGTTGGTTAGGTCACCCTAGTACACAATGGGTACTAAAGTCAGCATATAATTACAAGTGGTTATTCAATCACTTCATAGCACTAAACGAAGAATACAAATTAAGATGGCAAAAAGATACAGACCATGTATCAATAACTAAACTTGCTGATCTACTAAAACACCCACCTAAAAATGCACCATTGAATGTAATTGCTACAGACGCTACACCAGCAATGCCAGATCATTGTAAGATACCAGGCGATGTTGTAGGTTCGTATCGTAAGTATTACATATTAGAAAAAGTAAGATTTGCTAAATGGGAAAAACATGGTGCAGTTATGCCTGATTGGTTCAAACAAGGTATAGAACAAAATGCCAGGTAAGTGGGACGGTAAAAGTAGGATACCTACTCAACTATACAAAGATAATTACGACAGAATATTTGGTAAGAAGGATGATAAAAGAAAGAATACAACAAAAAGGCGAAGACCTAAAAATGTTGCAAGGACACGATAGACTTGCATATTTAATTGACATTGCCAAAGACGTAGAATCACTACCACAAGAATTAAGAACAGATCAAAATAGAATACGAGGGTGTGCTAGTAATCTATGGTTGATTGGTGGAGCAAAAGAAGATAATACAATGATATATAAAATAGACGCTGACGCATTTATAACAAAAGGCACAGCGAAATTAGTAACAGACCTAGTCAATGGTTGTCCTAGAGATGAAGTGGCTGCTCTTACTATAGAGGATTTTTTACCTTTAGGTGTTAGAGAACTACTTACAATGCAAAGACAGAATGGTTTAGGGTCATTAATACAGAGGATAGTAGATATAGCAAATACTAAATAATATTATGAATAATACAACAGATTTTATACAATTAAATATGAACTTTTTGAATGATATTCAAAGTTACCATTGGCAAACAGAGTCATATTCTGAGCATGAAAGTACAGGTGAATATTATGAAAAGTTTAGTAAATTAAATGACGAGTTTGTAGAAACTTGGCAAGGCAAATCAGGTACTAGAATTAAGTTTAGTGCTGAATTAAGACCTGGCATAATGAATTACGCTGACAATGGTCAAGTTAAAGGTGAAGTACAAAAACAAGTAGCACGAATAACGAAGATTGCAGAAAACAGCAAAGTAAAAGGTCAAATGGATTTAGAAAGCATACTTGAAGATATGCTTTTAACAACTAATCAGTTATTGTTTCATCTAACATTAAAATAAATGCCCATATACACATTTACAAATAAAAGAACTGGTAAAGAGTTTACCGAAATGATGACTATTGACGAGAGGGAAAAGTATCTTAAAAAGAACAAACACATCAAGCAAAATATATCAGGCATAAGAATTGTTGCAGGTGTAAGTGGCGCTAGTTATAGATCAGATAGTGGTTGGAAAGAAACATTATCAAAAGTAGCAGAAGCACACCCAATGAGTGCTTTAGCAAATGAAATGGGAACAAAGTCAACAAAACAAATCAAAACAGAGCAAGTTATGAAAAAACACAAGGCTAGACAAAGTGCAAAATCTAAATAATATAGGGGTGCAGAGCGAGCAACTGAAAAACAACGGTCGTATACCAGAGTCTAATAAGTCAATCCGCTCATTGCACCTACCTAAACAAGGAGAAAACTAATGGCAGACATACCTGATTTTATGAGGGAGTTTGATACCGATGTAGATTATGGTTTTACTCCTGTATCAAAGAAACCAGTTGAAGACACACCAGCAATAGATCCGAAGGTTGTAGAAGACTCTAATTTAGAGATTGCAAAAGTTAAAGCAGACGTAGGCGATATAAAGTCTATGATGAATGAGATTATGCAAATTGTAGCAGAGAAAGATTCTGTTAACAAAGAGATACAGGACGCTGACGTATCAGCGAGATTTAAAGAGATTGAAAAGACTATACTACCGTTTTTGTATAATCTTTCAAAAACCAACGAACCTTATATACATTGGCCTAATAGAGGACCAATTATTAAGGCACAGATGGATAAAATATTAAAACTTACAAGGGGATAATATGTTAGAAGTAAAAGCTCATCACAAAGAATTAAAACGAGCGGTGAATGAAATTGAAGATAAAAGAAAACAAGACAGATCAACTAAATTATGGTACGATATAAGAACCTTAAAGAAAATAAAACTTATAGCAAAGGATAAATTAAATGCAACTAAGCAAAAACTTTTCGCTTAAAGAACTAACTGCTTCTCAAACAGCAGATAGACATGGGATTAGTAATAATCCAAGCGAAGATCATATGGATAACTTAAAGAAGCTATGTGATAATGTTCTACAAAAAGTTAGAGATCATTATGGCAAAGTGGTATCTGTATCTTCAGGATATAGAAGTCCTGAACTATGTTTAAAAATAGGTTCAAGTGCAAAATCACAGCACGCAAAAGGTCAAGCCGCGGATTTTGAAATCTTTGGCGTGCCGAATGCTGAACTAGCAAAATACATCATTGACTCGTTAGATTTTGACCAGTTGATATTAGAATATCATAATCCAGAAGAGCCTAACAGCGGTTGGATTCATTGTTCGTACAAGAATGCTGAAGACAACAGAAAACAAGTATTAAGAGCATACAGAAATGATGATGGTAAGACGGTATATGAACCGTACGATCCCAGCTGAGCGTTTGAACGTCTTAATAATGATAAAAAACTAGAGCAAGATAAGATCATAGATCAATATATGCAGAAAGGTATATGAGGTGAAGACGGTTATATTATTAATAGATTTTAAAGGACATCCTGCCCTCGGTAGCGAATATCTTAACAATAGGAGATATGCCGAGGTGCAGAAAATCTTAACAGATACACAAATAGATAGATCAAAAATAATATTTGCAGTTTCCAAAGGCAATAAAGATTTAAAACTTGAAGAACTTAAATTTATGGCTAAACACCTTGATATTAAGTATTACGAATATGATTCACATATAACCTTTGAAGATTTACAAAAACAATTACTTCAACACCACAATTTTTTAATGGGTACAGATAATACACAGATTATAATTGGTGGAACTAATACAGCAGGTTGTGTTATAAAATCATCTAAACCTATGAACGCAATTAATTCATATATTAAAGGTTATGCAACAACCATATATTTGCCAATGTGTGCTGAATATGAGCAACCAGGTATTAATGATATTGAAAGAACAATGGTGTCTTTAGTTGATGTATATAAATGGATTAAAAAGTATGGAGCATATAAAATAAAACTTGAAACAAATTATACAGAATTAAATTTACCCAAAAAATGAATACACTTATATTATTAATAGACTTTGAGGGTGAAAAAGAATTACAAGATCAGAATTACCTACACAAAAGATATCTTGCTTTAGCGAACATATTATCTAATAGATACATAGATAGAGAAAAATGTTTAGTTGTCTTTAATACTTACAATAAACAGAAATCATGGATAAATCAATGGTCTAAACCACTTGATGAAAAATTAAGAGCATTAAGTAAATTTGCATGGATTAATAAATGGCAAGTATTTGAAACATCAAAAGAAACTCAAACTGAAGATGGCTCAATAAAAGATATAGATATTGATTTTTTTATAGACACAATAAACAAAAAAGTATCAAATTTTCAATTTGATTCTAAAATTACAAAAGTAATAATAGGTGGTACAGAAACATCAGGTTGTTGTTTAGATAGTAAAAAACTAGGTGCCTTAAATTGGGTAAAACGAGGTTACGATACAACAATATATTTACCTATGATGTGTGATTATTCAACTGAAGGTGATACTTGGTATGAAAAACAACAATGTGGTTTTGTTAGCTTCTGGAGAACAGTAATTAACTCTAATTTAAGACCTGATTATTATACAAAATTGAGTGTAGAATACAAATATCAATCAATTTTAAAGAAATTACCAATGGTAACAAAAGATAAAAAAGTTGATCCATTAGCTTGACAATATTGACAAATTGTGATATAATAATTATATAAATTTATACGGAAAGGTATATTATGTTTAAACATGTTAAATTGAATGAAGAAGTATTGCCTAAATCGTTAGGTGTGAAAGGCAAGAATCAAAACGGTGTAAGATATTATACTATTGATGGTGTTAATATGCCTTCCGTTACATCTATACTAGGACAAATACCCGAAAAACAAGCAGGTCTACAGGCATGGCGAAATGCAGTTGGTGAGAAAATGGCTAACTACATATCAACGTCTGCTGTCAATAGAGGTAAGACAACTCATACCTTGATTGAGAATCACTTGAACAACGAAGACGAGAAGTCGGTAGGTATAACTGCTGTTACACCACTAGGTCTTTTTAGAATTATTAAACCATATCTTGCTAGAATAGATAACATACATTGCCTAGAAGAATACCTATACTCAAAAGAAATAAGTGTTGCAGGTCAGGTAGATTGTATTGCTGAGTATAGAGGTAAACTATCAGTTATTGATTTTAAGACCTCTACAAAGAAAAGGGATGCCAATTACAATTATGCTAACTTTTTACAATGTTCGGCATATGCAAAAATGTATGAAGAGCTATACCCAAATCACAAAATAGAACAAACTGTTATATTAGCCACATGTGAAGATGGTTTTGTACAAGAATGGATACATACCGAAGATAAAATCAAAGAACACCAAGAGTTATTTTATAAACACACTAAAGACTTTTTTAACAGAAATAATATAAATAGTTAATAAAGAGTCAATAGTTGAATTAATAAAAAAGGCGATTTATATATCCTACTTGCGACCATAACAGCTAAAGGGAAATATGAAAAAAATATTAATAGTTTTAAGTATATTATTTGCAACTGTAGTTTATGCCGAGCATGAAGAATTTAGTAATGAAGTTTATATGCAACAGGTACCTGCTTTATGTGGTACAGTAAATGCTATACAAACTTATGTTGATCATTATAAATTTAAACCATATCACTTAACACTAGGTAGAACAGGTATGGTAGAAGATGGTGAACCAGTTTATATGATAACTTATATGGTAAATGAAGATAATACACAATCAATTGCTGTATTAGATATACCAAGTGGACTTGAAAGATGTATTTTATTTCATACATTTGATTTAGTAGTGCCACAAAAGAATTAAACGTTGAAGGTAAGAGAATACCTGGAGAAGACGTGGCTGCAATGCCACCCACTCCACCATTTAAACAATGAAATTTAAGGGGTGGAACTAGGATCGATTCACAGTTAAAACTTACTGGAGTTTAGTCGCTGACAACGTAAAGTCATCTTATAAATGCTAACAATTTAGCGATGGCAGCTTAATACTGCTAAACGGTTTGCCTGTACCGAGTAACAGAAACAGGCTTGACAAACACGTAGATTGTGATATAATATTATTATAAAGTGAGGTAAATTATGAGTGAAAATATAGAAAGAGATTCCCGTGAGCATGATATGACTTATGAGAATGAACAATCAACGGTAACAATACCGTTAAAAGAATATGATAGACTAAAAGCAGAACAAACTTATATCACAGACCCAAGTTTAATTAGTATCATAGATAAAATAGAAGAACTAACAAGAGCATTAAGAAAACACATAGTAAGAAAATTCTGATGTTAATGAATAGTAAAAAGTTTGCTCAAATAATAGAGGCAATAGTAAAAGAGAAACGGATGTCCTATATGGATGCCGTGTTAAAATATTGTGAAGAAAATGATATTGACACAGCGTCTGTAGGTCCTTTAATCAACAAGTCACTAAAAGAAAAGATAAAAGAAGAGGCAGAAAAGCTAAACTTGGTTGAACGATCAAGCACAGCAATCTTACCTATATGAACAGTTATGAGGCTTATACATTATATTTGGCTATTAAACTACACTTCACTTCCGATAGTTATGATTTTTACAGGCACAATGCCAAAGTTAATTCAACATTTAACACATTTTTAAAACGTAATGATAGGTTCTTTTTTCATAAACTTACAACTAAATATACAAAGGAAGAAATGCTAGACTATTTTGTATCTAATTTCTTTCATAATTCAAAAACATGGATAGGTAATCTAGTTAGAGCAGATGGAGAAACAACTTATAACAAGTGGAAAAAATATAATCAATCTTTTACGTACAATTTTAGAGGGGATTGTGTATTACTTTCTAATGTCATTAATGATAATAGGATTCGGTTTGATGATTTGTTTCGTGTACATAGTGGGCAACATCCACGATTGCTACGATTACTTCTATCTGAAAAAATATCAGTACAGACAATCATCATCTTGGATAAAGTTTTATCATTTGTTAAAAGATGGGACAAAGAGATTGCTGAAACAGTTATCTGGCCTGAAAAATCGTTTAAAATAAAGAAATTATCACCTTTTATTAAGTTTAACCTTACTAAATGTAAGTTTATAATGAAAGAGGTGTTTGTGTGAGTGATGACTATGTACCTACGCCGTGCATAAACATATGTACGATTGACCAAGATAGTGGTTATTGCATGGGTTGTAGTAGAACACCAGATGAAATAGATAAATGGGGTAGGCCTGAAACAACTAAAGAATGGAAAGAAAACAATTTGAAGGAGTTGGATGGAAGAACGTAAACTAACAGAGCAAGAAGTAAGAGAAGAATACAGATCACAACGTAAGGACAGAGTCTTTGCTGCATGTTGGCCTGCTAATAATGATAGTTTTTACGAGTGGTGTTCTGAATATGTAGATTACAAACATATAACAAAAAATAAAAAGAAATGACAATTGAACCTATAAGAGAAAAACTAGATGATAAGATTGCCAAACTAAACTCAAGCAGAGTTTATAAAAAGGTAACACCTAAAGGTGACTTGTCATGGTACATCAAGTGGGCAAGTAGTATTATATTAATTATTGCTATGATGTTTACAGCAGTAGAGTTGTTTCCTTTAAACATGTTTATTGCTAACATAGGTTTCATAGGTTGGTTAACTGTAGGTTTGTTATGGCATGACAGGTCCTTAATTGTATTGAATGCTATATCACTTACAATATATTCTATGGGTTTATTGAATTATTATTATGGCTAAGAAATATTTTGATGAAGAATGGCCTAGACAAGGTAAGATTATGAAAAAAAGAGCATTTATTATAGGTAATGGCGAGTCACGTAAGGACTTTGACTTGACAACATTAAAAAAGCATGGTAAGATATATGCCTGTAATGCTTACTATAGAGATAATCCTCTACCAGATGTATTGATTGCTGTTGACAGCACAATGACACACGAAATATATCACAAGGGTGTTGCTCATAAGATACCTTGTTACTTTAGAGAGTGGACTAAATGTCCCAACTTCATGTATGACACAATGGTGTTAGGCATGTTACATACACAAGACAAAGACAAGGCAGATAGTTTTATAACTAATAAAGGCCCAACTAATTACTATGTTATGAATGCCCATACAATCAAAGGCAACGCAACAATAAGAAAAGAAGACGGTACGAAGTATAAGAAAGATATTGACAATACCCACATTTATGTGTCTTGGATCACAGACGGCGATAAGACACAAGAATGGGAAGACCCAGGATATCATGCTGGTGCAACAGCAGGTTATATTGCTTGCAAGTATGATACAATAGACGAAGTGTATATGATAGGTATGGATTTGAGATCGGATACAAAAATGTTCAATAACATTTACAAAGGCACTAAAAACTACTCATCAGCACATTATGAACCTAGTCCTACAGGCGTATGGGAAGCAGAGTGGTTACAAGTATTGAAAGACAACCCTAAAGTGTCATTTTTTAAGGTAAACAAGGCAGATGATGACAATACAACTAATCAAAAACTACTAGGAAACGAGAAGAATTTAACATATATTACTCAAGCACAGCTGCTTGACAATATCAGTAAATGGTGATACAATATTATAATGGTTGAGTATGTTGCCAGTATAAATAATAGTAATACTTACATTAATACAAATACGTACAACAATATATACAAGGAGAAAATACAATGTCAAGTGCATTAGAAGCCCTAAAAAAGTCAAAGTCAAATTTTGACGTACTAACGAAGAAGTTAGAAAACACAATAGAACAACCCGAAAAGAAAAACAAGTACCAAGACGACAGGTTATGGAAACCTGAACTAGATAAGTCTGGCAATGGTTACGCAGTATTGAGATTCTTACCTGCTGTAGAAGGCGAAGATATGCCTTGGCAGAGAGTCTGGAACCATGCGTTTCAAGGACCAGGTGGTCAATGGTATATTGAAAACTCATTAACAACTTTAAACAAAAAAGATCCTGTTAGTGAAGAAAACACTAGACTATGGAATACTGGCATAGAAGCCGATAAAGAAATTGCTAGAAAAAGAAAAAGAAAGTTATCTTACTATTCAAATATTCTAGTAGTATCTGATCCAAAACATCCTGAAAACGAAGGTAAAGTTTTCTTATTCAAATTTGGTAAAAAGATATTTGATAAGATTACAGAAGCAATGAACCCAGCGTTTGAAGATGAAAAGGCTGTTAACCCATTTGATTTTTGGGAAGGTGCAAACTTTAAACTAAAAATCAGAAAAGTTGATGGTTATTGGAATTATGACAAATCTGAATTTGAGCAACCAAGTAGAGTAAAACCTACTGATGAGGAGATTGACAAAATATGGAAATCTCAACATGCTCTAAAGCCCTTCATTGACCCTAGTAATTTTAAATCTTATGATGAACTCAAAGAGAAACTGAATAAGACACTTACTGGACAAAGAAGTACCGAGTCAGTTGAAGATATTGACCTCCCACCTGTCAGCAATGACATACCAACGTCTTCTAACAATTCGGTAGAGAAAGTTGAATCGTCTAACGACAGCGATGACCTGTCGTATTTTAGTAAACTAGCTGAAGACGATTCATAATCTATCTCTCTCACTTTCTCAATATGGGGTGCCTTCGGGCACCCTACTAAATGTTCACGTTTTGTTCTCATTTTACACACCAAAATAACGCTTGACAAAAGCCGTATTTTCTGATATACTTAAAGTAACAATGGTCATAAGACCTTTAAACTATAAGGAGTATCGTAATGATAACAATAAAAAAAACACTTGAAGTAGAACAAGTACCAAATGCTACATTTCAATGGTTATATACCAATCTTTCACACAAAACAATTGTATCATGTCCAGAATTAATACAAAGGGCATTGATGAAACATAGATGGAATAATAAAGTTATAAAAGATTATTTTGAGTCTAACTTTGTATTTACTGGTGCTTCAAAAGCACAAACTTTTCATATAGTATCAAAGAAATCACTTTTAGATTCTTTTGAACATGCTCATACGTTGTGTTTAGATGATGATGAAAAGAATTTTTTACAAGAGTGTATTGACATTATAAACTATTATGAAGACTCTGAATATTTTATTATTGATGGACAAAGTAGAGGTTATTTAGCACACTTACCTTTCTTTAATAGTGAATTTAAGTGGACAATGGATATCACTTTTGTTAACGAAGAAACAGGAGAAGAATATACAAAAAGTGATTTTTTCTTTGAAGATTTAACAGAAAATGAAAGAACTGCTTTTCTTTCACAAGAAATAACTGTTTTAAAATACACAAAAGGCACGTTGCAAGATTATGCTACATTAGTTGTAGGTATCAACCAAGGTTTACAATGGGCTGATTCTGAAATGATGTGGACAAAATGGTTTGCAGGATTAAAGTTTGATATTAAAAAAGATATTATTCAAACATTGAACTGGAAAAATCTATTTAAAAATGTTGTGACAGGTACAAGTGAAAAGTATGAGTACAATAGGGCAGGTTATGTTTCATTTATATTAGAAACTATACATTTATTAAGAAACCTTAATAATTCATCCAGTAAGTTAAACTTTCCAAGCTCAACAGAAATGTTAAGTTGGTTTGATAAACCTTCCTTGTATGCAAAGAAGGTAGAACTTGATAAGTCAGAATATAAAATGTTAAAATTAATATTAAAACAGGTATCTGATATACAAGAAACAAATGTTAAATTACCTAAATTTGCAAACTTAACAAATTTAGTTATAACAACAATGTTGATACTTAATAAAAATTCAGTTGAGGGTCAGAAAATGTTGAAAGAAACATTTACTACCTATAAAGATAAAACTTTTATTAGAGTTGAAAATCCAGTTGAATTTATTAAAAAACTGGCAACAAGTGAGGTAGATGAATATTCTAAAGATATTTACCTAACTGATAGTAAAGGTAAACTTATAACTGATGAACTTGGTAATAATAAGAAAAACTATGATTGTTACCATTATTATGGTTCTAAAAATAAAGGCGACTTTTTAATTAAAAGAAAAAATAATATTTTAAAAAGATTACCAAAAATGTTAAAAGAACTTTATGATAAAAAAATAATATCAGTTTGTACAGATAGAGAATTTATTGACTATCTTGCAGTTTATGACCAAACTAATAAAACAGGTGGTATAAGTGATATGTTTGATAGACCAATTTCTAAAGATGAACTTTTAGATAAAAGTAAATTTCAAAAAGGTCATAATAAATCCTTGAGAAAATCTGGCACAAATGATATTACAAATTTTACATTAGAAGATGGTCAGATTAATGTAAGAAAACAGGCACAAAACTATTAAAAAGTCTTTAAGTGGTCTTCGGTTAGTATCAGAAATTTCATATTTCGTTTTATACACCAAGCATACGCCGTTGACCACTTTCTTCTATTTCTCTCATAAGTAATCAACGCATTTTTATAAGTACGGGTTTCACGTAAAGGTTTTTTAGGTTTGCGTGTTTGTGCTTTAGGTTTAATCTCTACAACAAACTTTTTGAATGTGCCGTCTGATTGTCTAACTTTCATATAAAAATCAGGATAGTATCTATGTGGCCTATTGTCAACTGAACGATAGTAAATTGCTATTTCTTCACTACCCCATTCCATTACAGCCCTAGTTTTATCACAATAAATCATAAAACGTTTCTCCCAACTAGACCTATAAATAATGTTGTTTACATTGCCTTTATATTTCTGTGGGTTGAGTGGTTTGTATATACCTGAATAAGGGCGTTTATCTGGATTCTTCAACTTCTTCATAGAATCTATTTATTATCAACATAAATAGTAGTATGGCAAGTGTATTTGACACAATCAAACAAAGAGCAGGAGACGCTCAAAAATCTGCTACTTGGTATAGAACGCAAGTAAATAAAATAGCGAGTGGCACAACTGCTAAACAATTGTTTAGACAAAACAAACTAAATGGTCGTCCTAGCGTAGGTAGATTGAACTTGTTTGGGTACAATCCTAAATTAAGAAAAACTCTACCTTATTATGACGTGTTCCCATTAGTGTTGCCATTAGAACCAATATCAGGTGGGTTTATGGGTATGAACTTTCACTATTTGCCACCTCTATTGAGATTTAAACTATTAGAACGTATGCAGGCAAGAGCGTCTGATACAAGATTTGATAAGAATACAAGATTTGAAGTCAACTATGATGATGTAAAGAATGTGAAAATAGTAAAACCAACAATAAAGAAATATTTGTACTCATATGTACAGACAGGTTTTTTAAGAATAAATGCTGATGAGGCTGCAACAGCGATTTATCTACCTGTACAAAGATTTAAAAAGGCGTCTGTAGGACAAGTCTATGCAGATAGTAGGAGATTTATTTAATGTCATTAATTAGTATAGGCAAAAGAATAGGTGACATGGATATACGATTAGGTATACCACCTAGTAAACCACAATTCAGTACAACAGAAACAAATAAAAGATTCTCATATAACAACGTATCATCTAATTACAATTCTGTATTCAATCAATTTAGATCAGGTCTAACAGGTGCTGGTGGGTTGGCTAGACCTACGCAGTTTCTATGTACGATTGATGGACCACAAAGTAAAACATTACCACGTGATTACGTTTATGCTGACCCTACAGGTGGTAAGAAGGCTGCTGCTAGAATGGCAAAGAGTGCTAGATTAGCAGGTGCAATAAAAGAGAATTTACAATTAAGAATGGATCTATTCTGTTCTAACGTATCATTGCCAGGTAAAACAATTACAGATGATGTGAATGAAACATACTATGGTCCTAAAAGAGCGATAGCAAAGAATGTTAGTTTTGAAGAGGTTACATTAGAATTTTATACAAGTGTTAACTATGATGAACGATTATATTTTGAGGCATGGCAAAACTCTATCGTAGATCCTATTACTCACAACGTGGGTTACTATGATGACTACGCTACACCATGTATGATTACGATTACACCATTACATAAATCATTTACAGCAGCTCTTGCTAACTTTGAGCCATCAGGTGACGCAGTAAAAGATAGGGAAAGAATACGTAAGAGTTTAGGTGACTCATCTGGTTTTACGTCATATCAGGTACAGATGTACGAAGTATGGCCTAAAACTATTGCTTCAACACCATTGTCATATGACGCTCAAAATCAATTAGTAAAAACAAGTGTAACATTTACATATAGAAATTATGCTACATCAGCATGGAACTATTTAAGACAAGGTATGGATGTAGAGAATAGAAGAAACAAAAAAAATAGAGAAGAATATAGATCAAATACTACAGCACTACAAACTAACTTTTTAGATAACTTACCATTTGGTATAGGTAACGAGATAGGTAGAGCAGGTAGACAAGTCTATGAAAAGTTAAGAAGAAATTTGCCTATTGGGCGAGTAACGGGAGGGCGTGTGTTCCCGAAAGGTCTGCCAGACCCTAAAATCATACGTGATATATTATATTAAAGGAGTAAATAATGCTTAATTTTATGAAGACGCCTGAACATGACTTGATATTGTCAAACGGTGTGAAGGTAAAGTACAGACCATTTTTAGTAAAAGAAGAAAAGATTTTATTGATGTCTGTAGAGAACAATGTAGAACAGGAGATGGTTAATACACTAATTAAAACTGTTCAAACTTGTGTATTGACAGATGGTATTGACGTTACAAAGTTACCAGTTTATGATTTTGAATGGTTATGGTTAAACATAAGATCAAAGTCAATAGGTGAAACTGTACAACTTAAACTAAAATGTCCAGATGATGAAACACAGGTTGTAGATTATGATTTTAATATTGAGAGTGTAAAACCAGACTTTAGTAAAAAGGTGGACACACATATACCTTTTTCAAAAGATTACGGTGTGATAATGAAAGTGCCTACTATAATTGAAGTGTCGAATAAGAAGACTATTATTGACCTTACAGTTAATTTAATGAGGGATTGTATTGCTCAGATTTACAATGGTGATGAAGTGTTTGAAACTTCAGACCTTGAAGCAAAAGAACTTGAGCAGTTTGTTGACAACTTGACTATGCCACAATTCAAAAAACTAAAAGATTTTTTTGAAACGTTGCCTATCATAAGTCACAAAATAAAATACAAGAACCCTAAATCAGGTGTAGAGCATGAGTTATTATTACAAGGGGCTTCTGATTTTTTTCAGTTACCCTCTTACATGAAAGCCTAGAGAGTTTTTATAGGACAAACTTTGCTTTAATGCAATACCATAAATACTCATTAGGTGACCTTGAAGGAATGTTACCATGGGAGAGGGAAATATATGTTGACTTATTGTTACAACATATACGAGAAGAAAACGAGAAGATAAGAGAAAAACAAAGAGGGAGATAATATGAACTTTTTAAAAAATATGTTAACTACAGGTTGGCTAGGTTTTAAATACGGATGCAAATCATTATGGCATTTTATTGAGGTAGAGATACCTGAATTGATGTCTAACTGGAGACTAGTACCAAGACTATTAATGCTTGCTTATGGTTGGGCATTTTTAGATGTAATCAATTGGTTTATGGCACTAGAGAATCCTAACAACGCACAGGCAGGGTTAGTGTCAGTAGTCGTTGGGGCTGGTGCAGGTTGGTTTGCAATATACGTAAACGGTAAACCATCAAAAGTAAAGAATAAAGAATAATGGCAGCACAAGTCGAATCCAAGGTCTTTAAAAAGGCTTCAGCAGAGAACTTTAAGTCGATTCTAAAAAGACAAAAAGAAGATGAATCTGATCCTAAGTTTGCTATATCTGACTCGTTACAAGAGTACCAATCTCAATTAGAGAGGTCTGCTGGTTACACGAGTCAGGCAAAGTTGAATGACGCACAAATACGACAAGAGATAATCAACTTTGTTATAGACTATTCTGTTGTTGAACTTGACTCTTTGAAAGGTATGGATTTTGATGACGCAAAAACTCAACAACAAACTACAGAAAAAACAATCAAAGAGTATGAAGGTCTATTTAAGAAAGGTATTATTTCAGAGGAAGAACTTGCATATATCCAAGAAACTGTAGGTAAAACGAATGCTGAATTAAAAAAAGTATTAGGGTTATCAACTAAATTATCATTATCATTTAGAGATTTTAAGAAAGAATTAAAACCACTTAAACTTGCTAAACGTATAGGTCTTACAAATGTTCCTATTATAGGCAAAAGAATAGAAAGAGCAATTGAGTCTGAAGAAAGAGCAGAGCAAAGAGGTATATCTGCTAAAAGACAATTGCGTAGAAAAGAAACAAAAGGTTCTTTAAAACAAGGCGATAGCACATCAACAGCTGCAGGTACAAAAGGTGGTAGAGAAGATATAGCAAAAGACGCAACTGCTGGGTCGTTAGGTATGGATCTTATGCCTGATACTGCCGATAGTGGTCTTGCAGATAGTGAAGAGGCAACTGAACAAGAAAGAGAATCAGATAAACAATTTGATACATCATCAGGTTTATTAGAAAAGATTTACGAAGAATCAAAACTTACAAACGAACTATTAGGTGGTAAAAAAGAAGACGATAAAGGTTTCTTTGAGGGCGTAGGTAATGCCTTGTTACCACTTGCAGCCTTATCAACATTAGGTGGTACAATTACAGGTGCAATCACAGGACTAGGTAGTACACTTGCAGGCTCAGTAAGAAGTATGTTAGGTCTACCACCAAAAGCACCTAAAGGACCTGTGGGTGCAAAACCAAAGGTACTTGGTACTGGTTCAGGCACTACAGCAGTAACAAGCACAGGTGCAGATAAAAAAGATTTAAAGACTAAAACAAAAACAGGTTCACTTGTTAAAAACAATCTTAAAAAAGGTGTCAAGGTAGCAGGTAAAGTGGCAGGTGGTGCTGCTAGAGTTGCAGGACGTGTATTCTTACCTCTTGCTGCTGTTATGGGCATGTTTGACGCTGCTAAAGGTGTTGCAGAAGCAGGTGATTTACTTGACAAAGAAGAAGGTGAAGAACTAACATTTAGAGATAAAGCGTCATCAGGTTTTGCTGGGTTCTTATCAGGTTTAACATTAGGATTAGTAGATAAGAAAAAGACTGCTAAGTTTCTTGCAGGCGATAGTGACTCACCATCAATTGCTGATCAACATAATGATTTGGGTCTTGTAAAGAACGATCAAAAGACGCTTGACAAGGTAGAAGAATTAAAGGCAGATAAAATAGAGAAATTAACAATAGGTAATGGTGAGGCTGGTACTATAATTAACAACATTAATAACAGCTCATCTAATACAACAAATAAAACAGAATACGGTTCAACAAACATAGGAACAACAAATCCAGATAGTACAGTTAAAGATCAATCTGTGATGATACCTTAATAAATATTAATATGAAAGCATTTAAAGCACTAACAACACTTATCAACGGCCTGAAGAACAAAGGCAACGTTTTACAAGGTCGTAATATACCATCATTTAGAACGATAGCAAGTAAAGCAGGTGTTATCAATTATAACCCTGGTAATGCAGATTACACATCAACAAGACACTCAATGAGCAATAACTTTTTTGTGTACCCTATAAACCATGAAGACCAAGAGCATTACATGTTATTTGATATTATAGAACGTGTAGCTGAAGAAGGTGGTGCAGGTAATAATAGAAGTGTAGGTAATCAATACTTAACAAAAAGAGCAGATAACCTTAACAAGGTCGTGTACAATGCAAATAGATTTTTTGGTGAAGGTTCTTCTAACATAGGATTCGGTATACCTACAGGTAAAGGTTCTGCTAGAAATATAAAAAATACAATTGCAATATACATGCCACAAACATTAAAATTCAATATGCAGGCAGACTATGGTGCTGAAGAGGTTGGTATGATAACAGGTGCAATGGCAAAACTAAAAGACGCAGTTAATAGTGGTAAATTCTTTGGGTCAGATTTAGGATCAATTACAGCACAATTAGGTAAGGCTGTATCAGGTGTAGGTGCATTTGCCTCTGGTGGTCTATTGTCAGGTACACAGGCTGCATTGCAACGTAGAACAGGTATTGCCCCAGCAGCCATGCAAGAGATGATATTCAATGGCATAGATTACAGAAATTTTAGTTTTACATTTAAATTTACACCACGTAGTAAAGAAGAATCAGATGTGGTTAATAAGATATTACATGCTATCAAAGACGCTATGTTGCCTGAAAGATACGGTGACGGTAGTAGTATTGCAGCCTACAAGGTGCCACATGAATTTGTAATTAGATTTATGAAAGGTACAGCAATCAACCCATACATAGATCAAATAGGATTGTGTGCTTGTACAGGTGTTGATATAGATTATGGCTCAGACAAATTTAGTACACACCCTAGTGGTGATCCTGTGTCAATAGACGCAACATTAAGTTTTAGAGAACTAGAACTAATGGAAAGAAAACGTTACAACGAATTAAGATTGTCAGCAAGCAACGCACCGTCAGCTGCTGAAACAAAGGGGGCTAGATAATGCCATCATATTTTGAGAACTTTCCTAAAATTTACTATGACGCAGTAGGCAAAGGTGATTACAAGTTAGTCACAAACCTATTAAGACGTGTACAGATTAAAGAAGGATTAAGTGAAACGGCTGCTCTATTTGATCTATATGACATAGGTGGTGAAGACACACCAGAGTCAGTATCAGAGCAGTTTTATGGCGATCAACGATATTACTGGATAATATTGTTATTCAACAAAGTCAAAGATAGATTTTATGATTGGCCTTTACCTCAAGCACAGTTTGAGCAATATGTAAATGACAAGTACAATGCACCTAATGGCATACATCATTACGAAGTTGCTCAGTCTTCTGGTTCAACATCTTCATTTGACGACTCACATATGATAGAAGTAAACAGCACCGTGTCAGGTGCTACGTCTGTTTCTAATTACGAGTATGAATTACGAATACAAAATAAGAAGGCAAGGATCAAACTAATCAAACCAGAATTTTTAGAACTGATTACACAAGAATTTAAAACCTTGATAGGAGGATAAGATGGCCGATAAGGCAGCTCCCAAATATGATGACCTGAACAACAGATTCCCTGGCGATTTTAGAGCAGGTGAGATAATACTTTACAGTTACGGTGGTTCGCAGTTAGAAATATCAGGTATGACAGCCGTAGTCAACGTCTACCAAGATTTAGATTCAGCATTTTTATCAGGCAACCTCATGTTCATAGACAGCGTAGGTGCAGTTAATAAGTTGCCTATCATAGGTAACGAGTTTTTAGAGTTTAAATTTAGAACACCTATAGACGCAGGTGGTGATGAAGAAATGAACGCTACAAACCACAGATTTCAAGTATATGAAAAACGATCAGTAAGATCAACACAAAACTCACAGGCTGTTGCCTTATTCTTTACATCAATCGAATCAATACGAAATGAGCGAATACGTGTATCAAAATCATTAACAGGATCATATGCAGAAATGGTTGACAAGATAGTCAAATCAGACAAATCCTTGCTCAACTCTAAAAAAGACCTATTCATTGACCCTACAAAAGGCGTGTACAAATACACGTTTCCTAATTGCAGACCTGCTGAAGGTGTAAGGCACATGACGTTTATGTCAGAGCCAGTCAATTACAAAACACCTGATTATATGTTCTATGAAAACAATAGAGGTTTTCATTTTAGATGTTTAGAGTCATTGTATAGAGAGAGTGGTGACACATCACGTAACAGACCATTTGTTGCCTTTGTAGACCTATTGTCAGCGTTTAATCCTAACTTTAGTACACCAGACGTAGAGTCAGAGTCGCCTATAACTAAACCATATTCATTTTCATTTAACGACTCATATAACACATTAAAAAATACAAGACGAGGCATGTTCGGTAGTGTGACCTATGCACACGACCTAATAGATAAGAAATTTGTAAAGAGTAAATTGACATACACAAACTACTATGAACAGGCATTACACATAGACGCACCGACAGGTGCTGGTGCAGTATATCAAGGTATCATGCCACCTGGGCCTGCTGACTTTGATGATGACTATACAATAGATGATAAATCATATGGTTCAAAAAACAAACACCAGATCAATAGACTACATGCTAGTAAATTGACCAAGGCGTCAAGTGCTGACAATCGTAAGTACATGGATGATTATTTTGCTCGTGTATTTGTTGTACCTGATACTAAATCAAATCACATTTTCAATAGTGAGGGTATGGGATCAGATCCTAGAATGACAGGAAAACAGAATTTATCAGAAGCAACGAGAGATTACTTCTCAATGAATATAGACGTACCAGGTAACTTTACATACAATGTAGGTGACCTAGTATGGTGTGAAGTGCCATCATATAACGCTGCAGATATGACAACAGATAATAAGGTTATGAGAGAAGACGTGATAGACCCATTCCTTACAGGTCGTTATCTAATATCTAAATTACACCATCAAATTGATATGATAGATCAGAAACACACTACAGCGATGACTGTGGTTAGAAACGTATTTGCTAATGATTTACCAAATGCTGATACATTTAAAGCAGGTGCTCACTTTAGATCACAACCTATAGATGTAATCGGGTCAGGTGTAGATATATCAACGTTAACACCTATTAAGAACAAATTAGACGGCAAAATACCGTCACCACAGATTAGTAACGTAAATGACATTGCTAAGAAGTTAGGCGTAGATTTGAATAGTAGTGACATGTCCATCAAGGATGCCGCTAATAAGGCGGTTAATAACGTCCTAAACAGTACTTCCAATAGAGTTTTGATGAACGAACACCTTGCAAAGATCAATAGCACAATACTACAAAGAAAGACCGTAGTAGAGAAAATTGCAGAAAAGGCTAAACTAGCATTAGGAGGCATAAACCTCAGTAACGTAAACAACATACCACCATCAATGAGGGGCTCAATGCAAGGGAATATCAATAGCTTTGTACAATCTAGTATGGTTGCCTTTAAGAAGAACTTATCTAGTGCTAAGAGTTTTTTTAAAGGATTCTTCTAGTATGCTCAAAGTTTATTGCGAGTTTAGAAAAAAATTTCCATATAAGGGTATGGCCACATGAGAGGACACAATAGAATAGACCTACAAACAATGTAAGAACGAACTATTACAAACTTACAAAGGACCAAAGACAATTTGAACAATATGAAAGAAATATACACAAAAAGATCAATGAATATAAGAGGTATCAACGATAGGCCTCTAATAAGTGCTTCGCACCGCGGCGCCTACGCAATCCTTTTAAATACGGATAAATATAAGGAGGTGACCGCTTTAAATACGGTCATTTATGGGAAAAAATAAATGAGTACTACAGATTTTATGGGCAGAGATGGCTTCATCTGGTTTACAGGTGTCGTTGAGGATAGAAAAGACCCACTTAAATTGGGCCGAGTAAGAGTAAGATGTCTAGGTTATCACACGGAAGACAAAGAGGCCTTACCTACTACAGATTTACCTTGGGCACATCCAATGTTGCCAATTACTGCCAGTGGCACATCTGGCATTGGGCAAACTCCCCTTGGCCTTTTAGAAGGCTCGTGGGTGGTTGGTTTCTTTAGGGACGCAGATACTAAACAAGACGCAGTAATTATGGGGAGTTTGCCAGGCAGACCCATTACTACAGGCGCACAGAATTTAGCAGAGGGCCTTGGGTTTAGCGACCCTAATGGCAATTACCCACGTTACGCAGGCGAATCAGATGTTAATAGACTAGCACGGAATGACGCAGATAATCAGAGCATTACGCTAGAAGCACGTAAGACATTTAGAGCGGCCTCTTATACAAATATACCTAGTGCAAATATACTCCCTATCGCAGATGGCATAGTAGATATAGCACAGTCGGAGGGTGATGTATGGTCCTTACCTGAAAATACATATGCAACTGAATACCCATACGGCCATGTATATGAGAGCGAATCAGGCCATCTATTAGAGTTTGACGATACACCAGACCAAGAGCGTATTCTATTATATCATCATAGTGGTACTGAAACAGAAATCACGGCCGAAGGAACAAAGAACGAAGTAAACAAAGATTCAACTCATACGATAACCGAGAAAGACAATAAGGTCTATATCAAAGGGTCCTCTGACCTAACAATCGGTGGTCGCCATAAGATAACAATAAACGCTGATGGTGCTGCTAATAACAATTACGATATACAGGTAGGGCCTAACGCTAATGTCAATATACAAGTAGATAAAGGTAACATTAATATGGCCGCTTTAGATGGTGATATTAATATGTTTGCTAATAACAATATGAATGTAAGAGTAGGTGGTACGTATAAACTTGTTGCTGGTAAGATATTAGAAACATCACAAAGTACAACCACACGTAGCGCTCAGAATGAGTATCACACGTATGGTAACCCAATTGACCACAACTAAAACTGGCTAGGCTTTCTAATCTATAAAAGTAGTAAGTAACATAGAGATATAACGAAGCGGTATTTTATGGTTTTATATATGAGAATTTTTTTCGTGCTATTTTTTGTGTTATTAGTCGGCTGTGTCAAAGTGTCGGTATCATGTAAAGTAGATAATATAGATGAAATCGCATCCGCGGTCGAAGACTGTAAAGAACAACCTAACATGGCTATATCAAAGGAGTTTTAGAAGTTATTACTTTTATACATAGTTATGTTGAAACCCAAAGGAACCATGCTAGAGCTAACAGATAACGCAATAAAGAGATTAACTTACATTGCCAATAAGGCAGGCACTCGTTATGTGAGATTAGACATTAAGGGTGGTGGATGTGCAGGCTTTGAATATAAGTGGAGTACTACGGATACAAGGGAAGATACTGATTGTTTATTAGGCGATATATTAGTAGCGTCTTTAGAATTAGAGATGTACTTATTAGGTACAACGCTTGATTGGGTAGAGGAAGAGTTTAGTAGTGAATTTAAGATAACTAATCCTAATAGTAAAAGTAGTTGTGGCTGTGGGGAGAGTTTTAGCGTCTAGGAACTATCGTTAAAAATTTTTCGCTTTACTGTGCGAATACTTTGATGTTAACTTGTGCGGAAACTATATGAAATATGAAAAAGCAGATTTACCTGTATTAATCTCTATGCCACGTGCTGGTTCGCATTACGTAGGTCATTATATAAGACAAGCATATCTTAAACGAGGTATTGTAGGACCTGAAAATCGTAGTTCGGAGTTTTTTAATAACGAAGACTATAGACAACCTATACAACAGAAAATAAAGTTATTTGAAGATTTAAGAGATAACTTTGGTGTAAATATGTTTTCTATCTATCATGGCCATCATATGAGTCAACATATATCAATGCCTAGTAAACCTCATTACACTTATCTATTTGATTGGTTTAAAGACTTCTATTTAGGTTATACGGTTGTTTTATTAAGACGTAAGAATATATGGAAACACTTTGTATCTTTTACGTTTCATAATATTATTAGAGATGAATTAGACAAGTATGGTAAAGAAAATGAAATAACACATCCTTGGCATTCTATGAATGTTACAGATGATGATGTATTAAAATCAACAATACAAACATACAACATAAAGTTTAAGTTTACGGATGCTCATTTTGAAAAGTTTTTATATTATGTAAGATTTTTTAATGAACATGTAATCAACTATTATAAAGATAAATTAAATGTACATAATCTATGGTTAGAGGATTGTACTCATAGTAAAATGGTTGATATGTTTATACCAGAAGAACGTAAATTAACTTATACAAATCCTTTTGAACCTAGTAAGATAAAGTATTTAACATATTTTAACAATACAATAGAATACAAAGCAAAGTTTACTAATTTATATAATACTCATTTTAAGCCATATGGGTATGAGGTAGATTAAACGCCCACGCTTTTTCATAACACCAAAAACATTGCCAACACCATGCAGTAAAGTCTTTAGTTTGTTTACCTGAACCTACACAAGAACGTGTAATAGGAAACAAGTCTTCCATTAAACCTTCTTCTTTAAATACACCAGCAACAAATCTTTTATTTACATTTATATAAGGTTGATATACGTTATATGTTATATTAGGTTTGTTTGAAACATCACGTCTTGTTTCACCTTGTATTCTTTCTAAATTTTTAGGAGTATAATTGATTTCAGGAAATCTTTCTTTTGCATATTTGGCAAATGCCATACGTATTTGTACAGGTGGGTTTGCTGTCATACCATCTAATCTAATAGGTCCTTTAAATTGACTCATAAATTCAGGTATTAGTTTATCTAATTGTAAAATCTTTGCAACAGCAGTTACAGACATATTGCCATATAACTTTTGATTTTCTAACATACTATCTCTTGCTTTAGGCCACCAGCCACCTACTTCTCTATCGTTAAAGTCTTTGATTGTTATGTCATTTAACTTACCATTAGGAAACTTCTTTTGTAAATATTCAACTATTTCTCTAGCTGCGTCAGCGTCTTTAGGGGCGTTTACGTCATTACACATAAAAGGAAATATTTCTATTTGCGGAAAGTGTTTTAATGTTAAGTATGTTGCTGACGCTGAGTCACAACCACCTGATAATGACATAACTATTTGTTTAGGTAAAAAATCATCATCAAAGTCAATATCTTTTAATGCTTGTTCTTTATATGGTGATTTGTTTATTTGTTCTTTTATATTTGTCCAAAATTCAATTGTTTGATTTCCATATGTTAAGTTCATTTTAATGCTCCTTGTCTAACTTGTCTCCAACGTTGTAGTTCTGGTGTAACGTTAAAGTATTCTTCACTTTTTATTTTTTTAACTCTATTCTTGTCACTAGGTACAGCAAAGTTATCATAAGCCTTTTGTACATTTTTTCTTAATTTTCTACTTCTAGGATCAAAACCTCTATTTGTTTTTACTAATAATAATGTTATGCCTTCTTTATGTGCAATCTCTTTTGCTTGTTCTATTTCATGTTCATTGTATCCAAATATTATATATTGCCACACTATAGGGTGACCTGCCTGTACTCCCATTTTCATAGTTTCCCATACTTGTTTAAAATTAGAACCTATACGATACAATTCTGATTTCTCATCTAAACCATCAACACCAAAGTACCAACAATTTTCTCCTAGACCATAACTATATGCTTTTTCCCACCACTTCTCATCCATGCCTTTTGTATTAGTACCATTAGTTGCAACTCTTAAACCTTTACCTAAACCGTCCATCATTTCTAAAAATGCAAGAAAGTCAGGATGATATATTGGGTCTGATATTTGACCACAAAAGGTTATCTGATTTTCATAATAGTTTAATACTTTTCTAAATTCTGCTTTACCTATATCAAATGATCTTGCTATTCTAGGTAGACCTTCTACCTTTTGTCGTAAACATTGTGGGCAACGTAATATACATCTATGTGATAGATCCATATTAGGTGAAGATAGTTTTTGATTTTGAATATAGAAGTCTGTTAAATGGCTCATTTTTTATAAGTATCTTTTTCTAAATTACCACACTTGTATTGGCATTGTTTCAAAGCACAACTTGGATTATTTATTAGCGTATCAAAGAAGTGTTCCCACTCTTTAGATCCATATATATCTTCTAACTTGTCAACATTTTTTAGTGCAAGGTGATCGTCTTTTAAATGAAAGACTTCCGTTACACCGTGATCGTTTTTAGGATCATCTAACCAACAACAAGGTAACATATAACCATCAGATGTATAGGCTGCTGGTTTATGATAACTTTTAGGTTGATATGTTAAACATCTAGGTTTAATTTTTATATCTTTAGGATTCATTTTTATATTGTAACACAATCTTAACATAAAGTCAAGCTAGTAATACTCCTTTAGTTCAGGAAATACATCAAATAAATTGTACTCCCATTTAGTTCCCTTGTAACGTTCATCTATTTGTAATAAGTATTTAATTGTTTCTTTATAGTCATACCCATTATTGTCTTCTCGTAATACTTGTTGTATATCTGGCCACTTTTCATATTTAGGTATCAGTTCTTGTTTGAGTTTATCAGGCAATACGTTTGCAGCTAATTTTTCGGGACTTCTTATATTAGACCAGTTTATCATAGAGCCTCTTTCCCTTGTTTCAAATATATCAATATTTTTGTCGTACCATTCAGGCAACTCATAAAATCTAAGCACACTTAAAAACGATATAGCGCCATTAATATTTATTTTTACATTAGGGTACTTTCTAACGGTCTTAATGTTATTAACAATCTCATCCCAATTTGATCTTCTTCTAATATAGTTATTATATATTCCTACACTATCAAGTGATACGGTAAACTCAAATAAACCAAACTTAGGAATAAAATCTGTAACTTTCATTTTATCCATATTCATAGTTTGCATATTTGTCTGAAATTTTAAAAGCATTTTTTGACAATCATCAGGCGCCTTTTCTACCAATTTTTCAAGTAACTTATAATATGGTTTCATAACTAATGGTTCACCACCTATAAGTTTCATTGCATAGATGTAAGGTGCTATATCTACTACCTGATCTGATATTTTATCTAAACTATCATTATCTAAATTAAATGATACTCCTGCTCTAGCATACTTTTGTAATTTTTGTGAATATATGGTTTGATTATCTAATGCCTTGTGTTGTATTGTTTCTATTCTTTTTGTTGAATCCCAAGGATGGCACATAAAACAATCAAGGTTACATTTGTTACCATATACTTTTATCTGTACCTCAAAACATCTATCTTTTATATGACCTCTCAAATCTTCTTGGTATCTTCTTACAGATTTTTTTAGTTCAGGCCATATAAGTGAATCATTAGTTTGTATTTTAAGTGCAGCTTGTCGCCTTGATCTTCCGTATAGTTTTTCTTGTTTTCTACAAGTTCTACACCATTCATTTGTAAGTTTTAAATCAGAATTTTCATCTAGCATTTCTGCTCTTAACTTGTTTAGATTTTCATTATTTTCAAACCAATCTCTAAATGTAACGTCATGTATTTTAGGTGCTAAATGATCGTTGTTTAATTCAGCCCAAGAGCATGGTGCATATCTGCCTCTTGTATTGGTGTATAACATTTGAAAGGGAGCGCTACAGAAAAACATTTTTTGATCTTTGATTTTTTGTTCAAACTCACCATCACTCCAAGGTTTCATACAACCTGCTTGAAACCATTGACTAGTATCAACTTTACCATCGCCAAGATATTTGTCGCCTGGACCACCTTTTGTTAGATGTGATTTATCTTTTGTATCTTTTGTCATTTATATACACTTCAATTTTTTCAAACCCATAGTGATAATTTTTATATAGGTCTTCATTTAACATAGATGGGAAAGTCCATCTCTTATCTTCATCGCCATGTTTACCTTCTTTGATACTTATGTCTTTATTAAGTACTTCAGGATGTTCTAATCTATCCATATCTGGATGAGGATATCCTACACCCACAAGTAGTTTAGGTTCTGACTCTAGTTTTAATAATTTTTGTACATTATCGCCTTTTACATCTCTTTCAAAGGCACTACAATAACCTGTTTTATATCCTAGTAAAGCTGCAGCCATAACTAATTGACCAGATGATATACCTATTGATGTATTCTTTTGTTCTTCTAAAGTATCTATTGCTATTTTAGTTGCGTTTGGTTGTGTAGCAACAATGTGTGTACCACTTCTTATATTTTTAGTTTCATCACAATACACAAAAACAACAGGCGCTAGTATTTGTGAATTTGTTACAGCATATCTATGATCGGTAACAAACTTCTTTTTAGTATCTGTAAATATTTTATCTGTTTGAGTATTTGTTTGAAAAGTAAATAACTTTGTTCGGTTATAGATTTTTCTTATAACATTAGGATTAGTATATACTCTTAAACTATAATGTGTTTCATTTTGCTTTGATGGTGAGTTAGCTGCAACATAGATAAGTGTTTCTAAATCTTCCTCTGATACAGGTTTAGTCAAATCATAATTACGCTGTGCTTTTTTACATACATCAATAGCATTCTTTATTTCATCATTCATATGCCTATTTATTATAAATATAACTAATATAATCTTATATTTACATTCCCGAACATTGCAGATAACTAGGAGGTAGTCTATGCCAAAGAAGCATAAGAAAATAACTATATCCTCTCTAAAAAAGAAGGCACCTAAAGTACCTCCTTTCACGTGTATAAAGATTGACAATGTTATAAGTAAATTAGAGAAGATAGTAGATAAGAAAAAAGCGTTAGATAAGAAACAATTAAAAGAATTAGTAAAGAAACTTGAGGTATTAAGGGACGCCAATGATAAACTACGTGATAGTGGGATATATTGGTATGAAAAATTAAAACACTTATTAAAAACGAGGTAGGAGGTCTTCTATGAATTATTATTTTACAGGTGCTCTTATAATATTGTTTATTTTGTTTACTTTATTTGTTACACCCTACCCATATTAAAGTTTTGTTACAATCGGTTTTCCTATGTTAAATACTAGCGATAGTTATTAAACTATCAATCTCTAAAGTAAAACATAGGAAACCTAGATGAGAAAATTATTATTCAGTTTAATTATGATTTTGATGACAACTACATTATATGCAAGGGATCAAATTAACATTGTTGGTTCTTCAACAGTTTATCCATTTTCAACAGTAGTCGCAGAAAGATTTGGTAAGTCAGGTAAGTTTCAAACACCTGTCATTGAATCAACTGGTACTGGTGGTGGAATGAAACTATTTTGTAAAGGCATTGGTACAAACACACCAGATATGTCAAACGCAAGTAGAAAAATAAAACCAAAAGAAGTTAAACTTTGTAAAGATAATGGTGTTACCGATATTACACAAGTGATTGTAGGTTTAGATGGTATTGCTTTTACAAGTTCAGTACAAGGCAAACAATATAACTTTACAAAAAAACAACTTTGGGAAGCGATGGCTGATCTAGGATCAAAACCAACTAAATGGTCAGATATTGATCCTTCTTTACCAGACATTAAAATAGCAATACTTACACCACCTGCTACAAGTGGTACAAGGGATGCTTGGAATGATCTAGTAATGAAAAAAGGATGTCCTGAAACTATAAAAGGCAAAGAATGTTTTTTATTAAGAGAAGATGGTGCAGTAATTGAAGTCGGTGAAAATGATACTTTGATTATTAACAAACTTGTAGGTGAACCAACATACTTTGGTATATTTGGTTTTAGTTATTACGATAATTCAAAAGATAAAGTTCAAGCACATACAATTGAAGATGTTAAAATATCTTTATCATCAATACAAGATGGTTCTTATCCAATAAGTCGACCATTATACTTTTATGTAAAAAATCAACACATTGATGTAATACCAGGTATTGAGGAATTTGTAAAAGAGTTTACATCTAAAAGAGCTGCAGGTAAAAGAGGTTATCTTTTAGATTTAGGATTAGTACCTTTGAAAAGTTTAGATGAATCTATTTCTAAAGTAGAATAAAAAAAAGGGCGCCAAAAGGCGCCCCTAACAAACAACAAAGGTATTTTATAATTTTTCGTGTACCAACTTCATCCAATTATAATTTCTATGGATTGCCATTGTGCTAATGATTTTATTATTTTCAAAATCAATTGTAATTGTTTGACCACCAAAACCATCTAATATGAATATTGGTTTATCTCTCTTACCAGAGATACCCATATGAAATTGACCACCGTATGATTTAGTGTGTGAAAATGCGTCTGTTGTATTTGCATTATTAGTTTTACCTTTTTTAATTCTGTTTTCATGTAAAGATTTTAAATATTGACCTTCACAAGTATTGTTGTTCCAATCATCTAACATTGCAACAGCAACTCTCATATAATCATATCTGGTTAGGTACATTCCATAATTTATAGACAAGTCAGATTTTTTAGATTCACTAGGTTGTTTCATCACAACATTATATTCAATACCAATTTTATTTTGAAATATATCTTTTAACATTTTTTTGTATTCTTTAGCACCCATAGTTGACATAACATAACTAGCAAAAACGTTTGTATTTAAATTTGCATAGTGATATTTGTTTTTACCAGGTGTAGTATTTTTTAATTCTTTTTTTGCAATACTATTTACTGACCATCTATTAGACCATCTTTTTGAATTTTTAAAACTACCACCACCTTTGTTATCAACATATTTTTGTGAACCTGACGCCATATTAAGCACGTTAATTATAGGTTGATTTTCAAATAAAGTATTTTCTAATACATCCCAGTTCATAGTTTCATGTATACCATTAACATATCCTCTACAAAGAGCATGCCCGTATATATATGACATAATTGATTTACCCATAGAGTTTGAAACATACAAAGAATTGTTTTTAAATATTTTACCAAATCTATCTTTAGGTGTAATTTGATCTATTACTATCTCACCATCAACATACATAAGGTAACTTAATAGAGCAGTTTTTTGAAATGCCTTTGTAACTTTCTCATCTTCTGTAAGATTAAAAGTAAACTCTTTATAATTTTTTGATTTCTTTATAACGATTTTGTGTTTTTCTTTTACTGGTTCGTTAATATATTTTTTTAGATATTTTTTTAATATCCTATAATCTGGATTTGCATCCCAAGGTATTTCAGATGAAGTGCCATTTTCGTAACCTTTCCAAGGTGTATTCTTTGTATTCTTACCTGATACTTTTTTTATTTCTAATGTTTCGCCATCACAACCATTGATGTACCATATCTGACTATATTTTTGTTCATGTTTACAAACGTCATGTTCTTCAGCGAATACAGCAGCGGCAGAAAATATAAATGAAAATATTAATATTGTTATCCAAAGTCTAAACATTATATTCCCATCCCTTCTAATCTAAAATCTACAACAGGTACAAAGTCGTAAGCGTATTCTTCATCCTCACCCATAGGACCTGACATCTTAACAACACAATCATTTTTCTTTCTGTTGTCAAAGAAAGTTTGTAAAGCAAGTTTTAAACTATCTGCCATTTGTTGATGTACAGATACGTTAAACTTCGTAAACAAAGTACCACAACAAATTGTAATACCATCAGCAGACTCTGCCCTTGCAATGTTCATTATATCTTTTTTCAATTGTGTATCTTTCATAGTGTTATATCTCCCTTTTAGTTTTCATTATTTGTATTACTTCAAATAAAGATTTTGTTTTAAGTAATTTGTTTCCGTAAGCAAGTCTTTTTTCAAGTTTCTTAATTGCAGTTTTTAACTCTTTATTATTCATTTATTTGTTTTGTAATGCGATTGTTATTAAACCAGATACTATACCTGTTAAGGCCATCATAGCACCTATCATAAAGTTATTTGCTTCGATAGCACCAACAGATCCTACCATACTGAATAAAAATACAATAGCAGTAACTAATGATATGTTTTCTTTTATTTTTTTCATAATTTCTTCCTTATATCTCAACTGATTGTAAGCTTCAATTTGATTAAGTGCTTGTTTTTGTAGTGTCATAGTGTTTTCTCCTTATTTAATTTTTAATACACCAGTTTGTTGGTATACTTTGTAGTTGTTAATGATTTTATTAATTGCATTTTTCATATTAATATCAATCATTTCTAAAAGAGTATTATCAACTTCAATAATTTCTTTTATATTTTTGTTTATTTTACCGATTTGTCTATATGCAACGTTTCTAACAATTGCCATATTCATATTATTTGTTTTCATATACTACTAATATACCGTATTTTTATGTAAAAATCAACAAAAAAATGGATTAATTGTCCGATTCTTCCGTAGCTTGTCGGCATTCTGGCGTATATAGAACAAAAGTAGAACAAAAACCCTTATAAATAGTAGAAAAACATCAAAATATGAGGAAATTATGAAAAAAATGAGAATTTTTAAGTTTTGGAACGAATCGGGTGACGAAAAAGAGAAGGAAGCCATGAGTTTGAAGAAAGCCACTATGTCCGTACAAGGGGATTTCAAGGATAAAATCATTGGAGTTGAATATATCAGTAAAAAAGGCAAAAAAATCGTAGATTCGGTAAAAATACCAGTAGGACGGAAGATTCGTCAATCAATTATTATTGAACAAAGAAGATTAGCAAGAAAAGCTGCGTTAGAACAAAGACAAAGAGGATAATATGGCTGTTAGAGAAGGAGATCCGTTGACTACAGGTCATGCTTGTACTGGAATTACTAATTTAGCAACTTCATTAGTAAGAACGGTTAAAGCAAATGCGATTCCAGGTGCTGTACAAGGCACTCCTACCGTATCTCACACTTTTCCACCAGTTCCTTTGTGTCCTGCCCATGTTGCAAATTTAAACAAAGGATCAACAAACGTTAAAATAGGTGGTATACCTTGGGGTCGTGTGGGAGATAGTGCTGACGCAGGTGCAATGATTTCAGGTTCTTTAAATGTATTAGTAAATGGTCTGTAAAGTCATATAAATATTGCTATGGCTTATTCAAACTATGACGCAAGTACAACGAATCAAAGTAAACGATCAAATCGTATTTACAAAGATTTAAATTTAAACTTTACTAAAAATCCAGCAACTAAAGATGTTGCAAGATTATTTGATGTACAGGCAATTAAGAGAGCTGTTAAGAATATAATCTTAACAAACAAATACGAAAAACCTTTTAATTCTGACTTTGGTTGTAATTTAAGAGGTTTCTTATTTGAGAACATGACCGAACCTATGATGGTAATCATCAAAGATAGGGTTGCAATGGCAATTGAGAAATACGAACCTAGAGTTTCAGTAGAAGATGTAGTTGTTCGGGAAGATGAAAACAATAATGGGTTAGATATTATGGTTTCATTTTTAATTAATGGTGCAGAAGCGCCTATATCAGTATCAACATTTTTACAAAGAGTAAGATAAGATGGCACAACACAAATTAGAAATTTCAGAATTAGATTTTGAAAATATAAAAGGTTCACTCAAAAGATTTTTAGCAAATCAAAACGAATTTAAAGATTACGACTTTGAAGGTAGTTCAATGGCAATATTGCTTGACCTACTTGCTTACAATACACATTACTTGGCTTACAATGCAAACTTTGTAGCAAACGAAATGTTTATGGACACAGCACAGTTAAGATCAAGTGTTGCGTCATTGGCTAAATTAGTAGGATACACACCTAACTCTGCTAGAGCACCAATCGCTGATTTAAAATTAGTAATCAACGATGGTACAGGTGCTTCAATTACAATTCCTGCAGGTACAAAATTTACTTCATCAATAGATGGTTTAACTTACACGTTTGTTTCAGTATCAGATAAAGTTGTACAACCAATTGATGGTATTTACACAGCACAAAGTTTAAATGTTTACGAAGGTACATATGTTACCTATGCTTACACATATGACAGCCAAGATATAGATCAAAGATTTTTAATACCTAGTGACAGAGCAGATACAACTACAATAAAAGTTGTAGTGCAAAATAGTGCTTCAGATGTAACACAAACCACATACACTAAAGCAAGTTCAATAACAGAATTAGATAGTACATCAAAAGTTTATTTCTGCCAAGAGGCTGAAGACGGTCAATTTGAAATTTACTTTGGTGATGGTGTAATTGGTAAATCATTAGACGATGGTAATATAATTAGTATTAGTTATGTTGTTACAAACAAAACAGAAGCTAACGGTGCAACTGCATTTACATTATCAGGCTCTATTTCTGGATTTACAGACGTAACTACAACTGTTAACTCATCAGCACAAGGTGGTGCTGAACCTGAAAGTTTACAAAGTATAAAATTCAATGCACCTAATTTTTATGCCTCACAAGACAGAGCAGTTACAATAGAAGATTATAAATCAAAAGTAAAACAACTTTATGCTAACACACAATCAGTTAGTGCTTGGGGTGGTGAAGACGCTGAAACGCCATTCTATGGTAGAGTTTATCTTTCTATTTTACCAACAAGTGGTTCTAATCTTACAGACGCTACAAAAGATAAAATAGTAAAAGATTTAAAAAAATATTCAGTTGCTTCAGTTACACCAGTTATCATTGATCCTGAAACAACAGATATATTAATTACATCTAACGTTAAGTTTAATGAGGCAACAACACCCAAAACTGCTGACACAATTAAATCAAACGTTGTTACAACAATAACAGATTACAACGCAAATACATTACAAAAATTTGATACAATGTTTAGACATTCAAAACTTACAGGATTAATTGATGATACAGATGAAAGTATTTTATCAAATGTTACTACAGTTAGATTGAGAAAATCTTTTTTACCAACAATTGGAAGTTCTACAAAATATACAATTAACTTTGCAAACGCATTATACAATCCACATTCAGGTCACAATTCTGCTTCTGGTGGTATTTTAGAATCAACAGGATTTAAAATTGATGGCGACACTACAAACATTTGGTTTTTAGATGATGATGGACAAGGTAATGTAAGAAGATATAGAAATGATGGTTCTGTAAGATCATATGCTAACAGTACACAAGGTACAATAGATTACTCAACAGGTAAAGTTGAAGTAAACTCTTTAAATGTTTCTAATATAGAAAACGTAAGAGGTGCAGCTTCAACAGTTATAGAAGTTACGGTTAAACCTAATTCAAACGATATTGTTCCTATCAGAAATCAAGTATTAGATATTGATGTTGCAAACAGTTCAGTTACAGTTGAGGCTGACACATTAGCAGGAGGCTCAGCAAACGCTGGTATAGGATATACCACGACTAGTAGTTATTAGATGAAATGGCCGACTTTAAAGATAAAATATCAAACCTTATAAATTCACAAGTACCTGATTTTGTACTTGAAGACCACCCATTATTTTTAGACTTTGTAAAAGCATATTATCAGTTGATGGAATCAGCTGAGATTACATTAACAAACATTGGCGATCCAGATCATTTAGTATTAGAAGGTACAACAGCTGCAAAGATTGTACTTGATGGTACAAACGTAAGTAAAGATGATGGTGACGATAACGTTCTTTTAGAAGACACAAGTTATGGTGATTTTATAAACGGCGAAACTATTACAGGTTCTACATCTGGTGCAACGACAACAGTAATAATAGAAGACGTTGATGGTGGTGGTCGTTTGTTTGTTACTCATCAAAATAAATTTATAGAAGGTGAATTAATAACAGGTTCGTCTTCAGGTGCTCAGGCAACTATAGGTAAGTACAGAGCAAACCCAGTTCAAAATATTCAACAACTTTTAGATTACGCTGATGTAGATAAAACTATATCAGGTTTCTTATCTAAATTTAGAAACTCATTTTTAACAAGTGTACCTGATAGATTATACGAAGGTATAGATAAAAGAAATCTTACAAAAAATATTAAATCACTATATCAATCTAAAGGTACAAAACGTGCAAGTGAAATATTTTTTAAATTACTTTTAAACGAAGACGCTGAAATAAGATACCCTAAAGATGAAATATTAAGGGTGTCTGATGGTAAATGGGATACTAAAAAAATAATTCGTTGTTTAGCATTAGGTAATTCAGAGCCTACAAATCTTATAGGTCAAACAATCACACAAGCAAACAACCCGACAGATACAAATATAAATGAAGCGACTGCAATTGTAGAAGATGTATTTAAATTTTTAATAGGTGGTGTAGAAGTTACTGAATTAGTTGTAGGTGATAATTCTGTTTCTGGTACTTTTGTTGCTGGTGAAACAATTACAGGTACAGATAATACAGACGCTGATGTTTTAGTTTCATTAACAGTTTCAAAAATTATAGATCAAAAAACAATTACAAATGATGGTGCATTATATAACGAAGATGACCAAGTAGAAATAACAGCAGGTGGTACAGGTGCAAATGTTAAAGTTGGTACAATAGGTCCTGGTACAATACAAGAAGTATTAGTAGATACAGGTGGTACAGGTTACGCTGTAGGTGATACCATAAACTTTGGCACAGGAAATGCGACTGCAAGAGTATCAGTTGTAAATGGTGGTGTTACATTAGAGTCTGGTACAGGTCAATTAATATTAGAAGATGAAACAGGTAAGAATGACCAATATTTTGGTAACAAAGTTGTACAAGAAGCAGGTTCAGGTAACGAAGATATTACAGATGTTAGAATGATTGAGTTTGGTAATGGTTATACATCTTTACCTAGTGTGACGGTTACGTCATCTGGTGGTAGTGGTGCAAAACTATTAGCATATGGTTCTGAAATAGGACGTGCATTAACAATGAAAGTAATTGAGTCTGGTTATAATTATCAAGCAAGTCCTGCACCAACAATAAAGTTACCAACTTATATTTTATACAATGGTCTTTCAGGTGGTTTAAGTGAAGGAGAAACAATAACTGGTGGTACTAGTAGTGTTACTGCTGAGATAGTTTCTATAGATACGGATTTGAATATTGTAAAAGCAAAAAATCATAGTGGATCATTTGTAGAGGGAGAAACAATTACTGGTGGTAATGGCGCTACATTTACTGCATTAAGATTACAACAAGCAACTGGTACAGTTTCAACAGGTACAGTTGTAACTACAGATGGTACTTTTATAAACGAAGATGGTTGGGTATCTGAAAACTCAATGAAAATACAAGACAGTTTATTATACCAAGATTATTCATATATCATAAAAGTTGGTAGATCAATTAATGAATGGCGTGACGCATATGTAAAAACTTTACACTCTGCTGGTTTTTATTTTCAAGGTGAGATTGCCATACAGTCAAGTTTAAATGCTCAGATTAGAAGAATAACTGGAGTAAACTCTGGTGTAGAAGGTATCTTAAAAACTCTACTTACAAGAATTTACTCAAAACTTATTGGTCGTAGATTGGGTACAGAAACAGATGGTACAAGTTTAAGAGCAAATGCAAAAGCGGCTGTTGCAGCTGATTTTGATACAGATACTATAACACAATTTGATAAAACAACAAGAGATGTAACTTTAAAAACACAACCACTTGTAATAGATTATGTAAGTAGAGTTAGACGTACTATAAACAATGTCAATGTAAGACAAGGATTTGTATATGCAGGACCTAGATTTGGCACAATAAACAAAATGATACAAACTGCATTTGGTCTTACAGCAAACGGAACGCCTAGTAGTAGTGGTATTACATTTGAACAATTAAGTGCTATTAAAGTAAAAGGTACAAGAACATCACTAGATGGTTCTAACGCAATATTTTTAATGACATCTTCAGAGGATGGTAGAAAAATCAAAACAAATTTCACAATTCCTGCACAAATAGGTGTTTTACAAGGTGATACTTTTGATGAAACACAAACCACATTTGATAATACTAATATTACAATGGATGCAGGTTAAGATATAAATAGTAAGAGAGATATATGGCAAAACAAACAATAAACATCGGATCAATCGCAAATGACGGCACAGGTTCAACACTTCGAGCCGCTGGTGATTTAGTTAATGATAACTTTAATGAAATTTACACAGCAATAGGTGACGGTACAACTTTAACAAATATATTAGCTGCTGGTTATATTACATCATCAAGTACAGATACATTAACTAACAAATCAGGTAATATAAGTCAATGGACAAATGACTCAGGTTATTTAACTTCATTTTCTGAAGCTAATGATTTATCATCAGCAGTTACTTGGGCTGATGTTCCTGATGCTAATATTACACAATCAAGTGTAACACAACACCAAGCTGCAATAAATTCAGGTGTTTCCATTACAGAAAGTCAAATAAGTGATTTACAAAGTTACATAACTGCAGGCTCAACAACAGCACTTACTAATAAAACTTTTGACGCAAATGGCACTGGTAATTCAATTTCAAACATTGAAGTTGCTGACTTAGCGTCTGGTGTATTAGACACAGATTTAACTACAGTTGCAGGCACAGATACTACACTTGCTTCAGCAAAAGCAATTAAAACTTATGTTGATAATGTTGCAGCTGCAGGTATACATTATCATACAGCAGTAAGAGTAGAGTCGCCAATAAATTTAAATGCTTCATATGATAACGGTACTTTAGGTGTTGGTGCAACTTTAACTAACACAGGTACTTTAGCAGCCATTTCAATTGATGGTGTTGCTTTAAATTTAAATGATAGAGTTTTAATTTATAATCAATCAAATGCAGCTCACAATGGTGTATATTATGTATCAACTGTTGGTGATGGTGCAACTGCTTGGGTATTAACAAGAACAACAGATACAGACAGTTATGGTGCTTCTGATCCAGACTCTTTGGGGGAAGGTGATGCCTTTTTCGTAAGTGAAGGGAATACAGGTGCTGGAGAATTATATGTAATGAATACTAATGGTACAATTACATTTGGTACTACAAATATTACATTTTCTGTAATTGCCGAAACAGCAGTATATTCAGCAGGACAGTCATTAACACTATCAGGCACAGTATTTTCAGTAACATCGGGTTCTATAAGTTCAACACAACTAACAAGTGCTGTTGAATTGCAAATATTAGATAGTTCTGGATCAACAGTTAAATCACTATATGGTGCAGGATCGTAATAAAAAGATTATAAATATAAAGAGGAATAACAATGCCAGCAATAATAACAAATAAATTTAGAATGAACAATGCGGAACAGTTTCAGGAATCATTTTCTGAAGCTTCTCCAACAGTTTACTACTTAGGAATAGGTAGAGCACAAGAATTTGGTACTTTAACAAGACCAGATGGTAGAACAGACTACGAAGGTACAGAAACAGCACCTACTACACCAGGTGATAGTGTACTAAATGAATTTAAAAACTATGATGATCTGCTGGCTGCAAAAAAGATCACAGGTTCAGACGTTTCATTTGTTATTCCTAGAAGAAACTGGACATCAGGTACAACATACGATATTTACAGACACGATTACGAGGAGTTTGTAACAGGTAGCACATCAACAAGGGTTACATCAAATAGTGGTGCAACAACTTTGTTTGACTCTACTTTTTATGTAATAACTTCAGATAGAAACGTTTACAAGTGTTTAGACAATGATGGTAATACTGCTTCGACAGTAGAACCAACAGGTACTGGTACAACTTTAATTACAACTGGTGATGGATACAAGTGGAAATATATGTACACTTTATCTGCTGCTCAACAATCAAATTTCTTATCAACTGACTTTATGGCAGTTTCAACTGACTCAACTGTATCATCAGCTGCTGTTGATGGCGCACTAGACGTAGTAAAAGTTAAAACTGGTGGATCAAGTTATACAGTTTCAGGTGGTGGTACATCAGGAACAATAACTGCTGTGCCAATTAGAGGTGATGGTAGTGGTGGTGTTTGCTCTGTAACTTTAACTTCAGGCGCTATAACTGCTGTATCTATAACAACTGCTGGTACTGGTTACACTTCAGGTTATATTAAAAATGCTGACATCATTGCAGCTACAAATGCTGGTGGTGCTGGATCAGGTGCAGAATTAGACGTAATCATTCCACCAAAAGGTGGTCATGGTTTTAACGCCGTAGAAGAATTAGGTGGATTCTTTGTTATGTTAAATACAACATTAGAAGGAACTGAAAGTTCTAACTCTGGTGATTTTACGGCTGCAAACGACTTTAGAAAAATTACTTTAATTAAGAATCCAAACAACGCAGCTGGTTCGGCTGCTTCTGCGTCAACATTAAGAGGCACATATGCTGTTAAAATTAATACTTCACCCACTCCAGGAACATTTGTTGTTGATGAAGAAATTAATCAGGCAAGTACAGGTGCTGTAGGTAAAGTTGTTGAATGGGATGCTACAAATAAAATTTTATATTATGTTCAGACTAGACACAATGGCGCTGGTGCTGATACAAATGGTAACGTTACTGCTTTTAGTGGTACAAATGTAATTACTGGACAAACATCTAGTGCTACAGGTACTCCCGAAAATACTACTTCAACTGTTAACAATGTTTCATTCACTTCTGGTTATGCTACTCCTGAATTGAAACATGATACTGGAGAAATCTTATACGTTGAAAATAGAACAAAAATTGCAAGAGCGACTGACCAAACTGAAAACATCAAACTCATTATTGAGTTTTAATAGGGGAAAATAGATAATGCCAAGTCCAACTGATTTTAATGTCAGTCCTTACTATGACGATTTTACAGAGTCAAAAAAGTTTCACAGAATACTTTTTAGACCTGCTTTTGCTGTTCAGGCTAGAGAATTAACTCAATCTCAAACACAATTACAAAATCAAATAGAAAGAATGTCAGATCACCTTTTTGATAAGGGATCAATGGTCATTCCTGGTGAAATTGGTTACGATTTAAAATACTATGCTGTTAAGTTAACATCTAAATCTGCTTCAACTGTAGATAGTTATATTGACACTACACTAACAGGTGGTACTTCAGGCGTTACTGCTAAAGTTGTAAACGCTGTTGCTACAGACGGTACTGATCCAGATACACTATTCGTTAAATACATGAATACTGCTTCTGATGGTGCACAAATTCCTTTTACACATGGTGAAACAATAACATCATCTAATACTTCAACAGCTGTTGTTGCTTCTTGTCATACAGGATCAGCTGCACAGATTAAAGAAGGTGTATATTACATCAATGGTTTTCACGTTCAAGTATCTGCACAAACTTTAATACTTGAAAAATATTCAGATACTCCTAGTTATAGAGTTGGTTTATCAGTAACAGAATCTTTTGTTGCACCTGGTGATGATACATCTCTAAACGATAACGCACAAGGCGTATCAAACTCAAACGCTCCTGGCGCTCACAGATTTAAAATACTTTTAACATTAGGCAAAAAAGCATTAAACAATACTGAAGATAGTAACTTCTATGAATTGTTAAGATTGTCAAGTGGTGTATTACAAAACCAAGTTAGAACAACTGAATACGCTGTATTAGAAGATACACTTGCTCGTAGAACATTTGACGAAAGTGGTGACTATGTTGTAAGACCTTTTGATATAGATGTTAGAGAACATTTATCTTCAGGCAACAATAGAGGTATCTTTACATCATCAGCAGGTGGTGACGCAACTAAACTTGCAGTAGGATTCTCTCCTGGAAAAGCATATGTAAAAGGTTATGAGATAGACACAATCGCAACAACTTTTTTACCTGTAGATAAGGCAAGAGATTTTGACACACAAAATAATTTTAGTACTAGATTTGATGTAGGTAACTTTGTAAACGTAACAAACGTTTATGGTTCTCCTGACATTTCAACTGCTTCAGGTGTAGAAGGATTTAAAGGTTTAACTTTACACAATACAGCAACAAGTTCACGTGGTACTGCAAACACAGGATCAAGTTCAGATATTACTACAATTGGTAGAGCAAAAAGTAGAGGCTTTGAATATTCTTCAGGTACTGCTGCTTCAAACATATTTTCAAGTTCAAGTGTAACAAGTGCTGTTTATAAACATTATCTTTTTGATATAGTTTTATTTACACACTTAAATATTAAAACTGCACAAGCATTTACAACAGGTGAAACTGTAACTGGTAGTACTTCTGGTGCTACTGCAACAGTTCAATCTGTATCTACTACAGAAAGTGCTACAATCACAGGTGCAACAGCAGCTGATCCTGTAGTTATTACATCTTCAAATAAATTTAAAGAAGGTCAACAAGTAACAATAACAGGTGTAGGTGGTATGACTGAATTAAATGGTAACGTTTATACGGTTAGAAATCCATCGGCATCAAATTTTGAATTATACGACACAGACGGCACTACTTCAATTGATGGATCAGGATTTACTAGTTATACTTCAGGCGGTGCAGCTGCACATGGTGTAGTTATAGTATCAAACGTACAAGGTACTTTTGCTACTGGCGAAACAATAACAGGTGGCACATCAAGTAACACAGCAGTTATTCAAGCAGACGCTGTTGGTTTAAAAGGTGTTACTGCATTTGATATACCACAAGTTAAACAAATTGCAATGGCAGGTTCGCCTACATTTACTGCTGATACAGCATTAGACGCTACAAATGGCGACAATGCAACATTAACAGGTACACTATCTATCGCAAATAGTGGTACATCTGTAACAGGTTTCAATACAAGATTTACATCTGAATTATTAGTTGGCGATTCAATATCATTTACTACAGACGGTGGTACCTCTTTAACTAGAATAGTTGAGGCTATCATTAGTGATAGTTCAATAACACTATCAGCTGCTGTTGGTGGATCAGACGTATCCACAAAAACAATTGCAACGAGAAGAAGAACAAAAATACAATCACCTGATAAAAATATTTCTATATTCAAACTGCCGTATGAAAATATTAAAACATTAAGAACAACTGCAAATGGTAATGCTTCAGATACAAGTTATACATTTAGAAAACATGAAATTAAAACACTAACTGGTGATGGTATTGCAACATTTACTGCTGGTGTAGATGAAACGTTTGCCGATTTATCAGAAAATGATTTTACTATTTCAATTACAAGTTTAGGTTCTGGTGGTTCTGGTGCTGTAGGTGATGTATTAAGTTTGACAGGAAATAACCACGAAGGTTCTGCAATCTTTACTTTAAATGTTGCTAAAACACAATTAACTATTGACTTTGGTGCTAACTACGCTTCACATGACGTTAAAGCATTATTAACTATAAACAAAACGGTAGGTACTTCGAAAACAAAAACACTTAACAGTAATGAAACACTTGCTGTATCTACACAGGCAACAATAGAGAGTGGTGTAATTAGTTTAGCAAAAGCAGACGTAATTGCTATCAATTCAATTTACATGGCACCTGACTTTAGTACGGATGCAACAATATCACATACAGACGTTACAGATAGATTTGATTTAGATACAGGTCAAAGAGATAACTTCTATGATGTTGGTAGAATAAAATTAAAAACTGGTGCGTTAACACCAACAGGTAGATTACTTGTAAACTTTAACTATTACTCTCATAGTGCAGGAGATTATTTTGATGTTGACTCATATTCAGCAATTAATTACGAAGACATTCCTGCTTACACTTCAGACCATACAGGTGTTAGATATGAATTAAGAGATAGTTTAGACTTTAGACCAAGAGTTGATGACGCAAGTACAATCAGTTCAGGTAACCAAGATAGATCATTTGATGGTACTGGTAATTCAGTAGTACAACCTATCAAATTTAATTCAGACGTTAGATCAGACTTTGAATACTATTTAGGAAGAGTAGATAAAATATTTTTAGATAAAGATGGTAACTTTAAAGTATTAAAAGGTGCTAGTTCATTAGAACCAAGAGTACCTGGTACATTAGATAACGCAATGCACCTATACACATTGTTTTTACCTGCATATACATTGGATACATCTGAAGTTGGTATAGAACACGTTGACAACAAACGATATACAATGAGAGATATTGGTAGAATAGAAAAGAGAATAGAAACTACAGAATACTATACTCAATTATCTCTACTAGAAACAGCTGCACAGAATTTACAAATACAAGACTCAAATGGTTTTGATAGATTTAAAAATGGTTTCGTTGTAGATAACTTTACAGGTCACGGTATTGGTGATGTAGGAAATAACGATTACAAAGTTTCTATAGATTACGCAAACGGTGAGTTAAGACCTACATTCCATGAAGACGCTGTACAACTTATTGAAAGAGATGATGATGGTACTGCAATTACAGCTGATGATAGAACAACACATAACTATCAAAAGACTGGCGACTTAATAACATTACCATATACTGAGGAAACATTAATAGATCAACCTTATGCAAGTAAGGCTATCAATGTTAACCCATTTGGTGTATTTACATGGATAGGTGCAATAGAATTAACACCTCCAGGTGATGAATGGAAAGAAACAGAAAGAGCACCTGAATTAGTTATCAACAACCCTAATGGTAGTTGGGACAACTTAACTAAAAACTCTGGTAACTCTAATCAGTTATCTGAATTTCCTATGTCAACAGTTTGGAATTCATGGCAAGATACATGGACAGGAAGACCTGTTGAAACAGAAAGAAAAAATGTAGGTACATATAAGAAAAGAGGTGGTCATGGTTGGAGAGTAATTGCAAAAGAAGAAGTAACTACTGCTCAACAAGTATCACAAACAAGAACAGGAATTAGAGCAGTTGCTGTACCTGAAACAGTAAGAACATCTATCGGTGATAGAGTTGTTTCAGTTGCATTTGTTCCTTTTATTAGAAGTAGAACATTAACATTTACTGCAACAAGATTAAAACCTAATACAAGAGTTTATCCATTCTTTGATAATATAGACGTTACTGCATATGTAACTCCAGACGGTGGTGCATTAGGTGGTAATTTAGTTACAGACGCTAATGGTAAGGTTGAAGGTACATTTGCAATACCTGATCCTAAAACAAATTCAAATCCTAGATGGAGAACAGGTCAAAGATTATTCAGATTAACAAGTTCATCTTCAAACAGTTTAACAAACGCAAACGTAGAAACGGCTGCAAACGTTGAATATGTTGCAAGAGGTCTATTAGAAACAGTAAGAGAAACTATTATTTCAAGTAGAGAAGCTCGTGTAGAGATGAGAAGTGTAACAGAAAGTCAAAGTATTACTAGAACATCCACAAGAACGGAAGAAAGACAAGTTGGTTACCATGACCCACTTGCTCAAACTTTCTTAATTGATGATGAAGGTGGTGTATTCTTAACATCTATTGATATATTCTTTAGTACAAAAGACGCTGCAATACCAGTAACAGTTCAAGTAAGAGATGTTGTAAATGGTTATCCAGGTCAGAAAATATTACCATTCTCGGAAGTAACTTTAAATCCTAGTGCTGTAAATACAAGTACAGATGGTACAACTGCAACTAAATTTACATTTGCAAGTCCTGTTTACATACAATCAAACGTAGAGTATTGTTTTGTTGTAATGGCAAACTCACAAGACTACAATGCTTATGTGGCAAGAATAGGTGAAACATCTTTAGATACAAATAGAACAATATCTGCTCAACCATATGCTGGTGTATTATTTAAATCACAGAATGGTATGACATGGTCTGCTGAACAAAATGAAGATATGAAATTCAAATTAAGAAGAGCAGAATTTAGTAACGTAACTGGTACAGTTACATTAACTAACGATACATTAGGAACAAGAACACTTAAAAATAATGCTTTAAGAACAACAAATGGTTCTGGAGTAATTAGAGTATTCCATCCTAACCATGGTATGCACGGTACAAGTAATAACGTAACAATTGCTGGTGTACCTAGTGGTGATCACAATGGTATTGCTCATAGTGATATTAATGGAACATATACATCTATTTCAAATGTAACTTTAGATAGTTACGATATTACAACTTCTGGAACTGCAACTGCAACAGGTGATGTTGGTGGTGTTGCTGTAACAGCAACTCAAAACAGATTGTTTGATGTATTAAATTTAGGTGGTATTCAAACCGTAACTTTACCTGATACTAATATAGATTTCTATGTTAGAACAACATCTGGTAGATCAATACACGGATCAGAAACAGAATTTGATTTAACAACAGCTGCAAATAAAGTTGCTGTAATAGGTAACGACAATATTGCTTTCACAGCACCTCAAATGGTTGCAAGTGAAATAAATGAAACAAACGAAACGCAAATTATAGGTGGTAAATCTTTCTATACAATATTAGAATTGACAACTGCAAATACTAAACTTTCTCCTGTATTAGATACTCAAAGAATGAGTGCCTTTACTATTCAAAACAGATTAAATAGTCCAACATCAAGTAACACACCTAATTTTGTTGCTGATACAGCAAGTATAGGTACATCATCTGCTGCTGTTTATTGTACTAAACCAGTATTGCTAGAAAACAACTCAAAAGCGTTAGACATTAGATTAACTGCAAACATAAGAGCAACATCTGAAGTTGAAATGTACTTTAGAGCTGCAACAGATGGCGACAAACTAGATGATTTGGGTTGGACACCTTTCAATACAGATGGTAGTCCAGATTCATCTATTGTACCTGCTGAAGATGATACAACATTTAAAGAATACAAATATACAGCAAGTGATATAAATGACTTTACTAACTTTCAACTTAAAATAGTTATGAAAGGAACAAATTCATCATATCCACCTGTATTAAGAGATATGAGAGGAATTGCATTGGCGATATAAGATGAGCAAATTAAGAGTAGAAGGATTTTCTGGACTAGTAAGAGATACCAACTCAAATGCCATCGTTAATGTAAACAGGACTGAATATCAAGTTTATATGTCACGTCACAAGACTAGACAAAAACAAGGTGATGAGTTAAGAGAAGCAATAAAAGAAATAAATACTTTAAAACAAGAATTGTTTGAAATAAAAAGATTAATAAAAGAGGTAATTAAAAAGTAATGGCTGCACGACAAATAACTGCTACACAAACATTAGAAGACTTTAGAACACAGTTTAATGCTCTATCGGCTACTGATTTTGGTGATATTGCTACGTTAGATTCTGGTTTAACCGCAACGTCTGTAATAGGCGCTGTTAATGAATTATACGCTGCGATTGCTGGTGCATTATCTTTTACAATTTCAGATGGCAATGGTGGTAATGAAACACTTGTAAATGGAAATACATTATCATTTAGAGGTACAGTAAATCAAATTACAGCAACGGTATCACCAACAGATACGGTTACATACTCATTAACCGATGATGTAACAATTGCTGGTGAGTTTACTGCTTCAGGCACAGGTGCTCACACATTAGGTGAGTTATCATTTACAGGCAGTACAATTGCAAGTTCAGGCTCTACTATCACAATGAGTGATGATGTAACAATGCCTGCAACTAAAACGCTAACTGTTGATAAGATTTCAAGTAATCAATCATTTGTTGATTTCGGAAGTAAAAACGTATCAACTGACGGATACTTCTACACAACATTAGCAAGTGGAGGTCTGGTATTTGAAGGAACAACACCAGACGCACACGAAACTATAGTAACCGTTGTAGACCCCACAGCAGATAGAACAATCACTTTGCCTAATGTGACAGGAACAGTTATAACTACTGGCGATACAGGTACTATCGTTGGTTCTATGATTGCAAACGACACTATAGGTGAGGCAAATATGGCTGATGACGCCATAGGGCAAGATCAACTAAAAAGTGTAGTAACCTTGCAGATTTTAAATTCTAGTGGCGTTGTTGTTAAAACAATGTATGCTGCAGGTGCATAAATAGTATAAATAAGTAAAGAGAGGTACTTACTGAAAGACGTGGTACCAGATAAAAAATGGAGAAATTATGGCAGTAAGAAAACCTTTATATGTAGATTCAGGCAATCTACGAGAGATGGACACTACTATGGTCGAACAGATCGTAGATCAGGCTGTCTATCAATATTCATTAAATCCTAGTGTTGCATTATCTGTAGTTGGATCAGGTGGTAGTTTAGGTTCAATGAACGACACAAGAAAACAAGCAGGATCATATTCAACAAGTACTACTTCATTCCCAAGTGAGGCAACAACAGCAGAACCAAGTACGGTTACAGTAACTTACGATAAAGTTTCTGAAACTAGAACAGCAGGATCGCCTACGGCAGATACTGGTAAAACATGGCCTGTGTATTACAACACATCTGGTCAGATACAAGCAATGAATTTATCGGATGTAAAAGATACATTTTTACACCCAGCAATTGATCTATTGGCTTCAGGATCAACAGGTACTCAACAAGGTGGAACTTATCACGTTTCAACAAGTGCTTCTGTTGCAGGTTCAACTGAAGTGTCTGGTGCTTCAACACCAATCTTTTCAGATACAAGAGCAGATACATCTTTATATACTGCTGGTGGTATTCCTGAAGCGCTTGACCAACCTACAACAGTTACAAACTATTACTTACATAGAATTGATGGTTCTCAAATTACATATACTGAACCATACTTTTTAGATGGTTCTAATAACATCAAAGAATTTACAACATCTGCTTTTGATACATTGTTACAAGAATGGATGAAGTACACAGCAGTATCATCTGCTGATGGTTATTCTTTAAGTTATAACATTGGTACTTCTGGTTCTGGTAATACAAGAGGTTCTGGTATGGGTGATACTATATTAGATGGTTCTGGTAACTATCAACAATTGTTTGTAAACGCTGATGACTATAGAGCACAGGAATTTCCAAATGGATCTGCAACTACAGCTGCAACATATTATTTAAGAATATATAAGTCTTAATAGACTTATAAATTATATTATGAATTATGAAAATATTATTAACAGGTAGTGAAGGCTTCATAGGTCAACACTTAAATAAATTCTTAACAGATCAAAAACACGAAGTAATTTGTCTGGACAAAAAAACAGGCAATGATTTACTTACTTGCGACTTAAAATATTCTGTAGATTTAGTTATACATCTCGCTGGTTTATCTGGCGTTAGAGATAGTTTAGATAAATCGGAAGAGTATTGGATACAAAATGTAATCGCAGGTCAAAGACTTTTTGATTTTTTCAAAGATACAAGAATCTTATACGCAAGTTCATCAACAGCACACGAACCTTGGAAAAATCCATATGCAATGAGTAAATATGCTTTAGAGCGTATTGCTCCTGCAAACAGTATGGGTATGAGATTTACAACCGTGTATGGTCCTAATGCTAGAGAAACAATGTTGATACCAAGAATCTTACGAAATGATGTTCCTTATATCAACACAAATCATAGTAGAGATTTTATACACGTTGACGATTTAGTGAGAGGGATAGATACTTTAATTAAATCAAATTTAAGAGGTGTAACAGATTTAGGTTCTGGTACTACAAACAATCTTGTAGAGTTAATTGAATACTTTGGAATTAATTGTAAACGTGTTGTGGGAGAACAAAACGAAAGATTGAATAACCTTGCTGATAATACACTACTAAATAAAATAGGTTGGTCACCTAAAATAAACTTATATGACTATATTAAGGAGAACAAACATGTTAACTGAAGAATATTTAAAAGAACATTTTATAACTGCTCATTTTTGTGACAATGAAAGACAAAACATTGAGATATTAATGACAAATGAAGATAAGACAGCAACAATACCATATTACATTCCTTTTGATGAAAATGATGTAAAATATAAAGCATTATCAACCGTTATGAATTTAGATCAATTGCATGAGGCAACGTATCAGAAAAAGAAAGACGAAAGACGAGATTTTGAAAATATGGTTTTAGAAATTGCAAAAAAAGACGGTCTAATAATGGACTCAAATAAGATTGACACTAAATTTTATCCTAGAGTAGTAGAAGCTATTTTTGGTGATGAAGAAAATTTAGATCACGTTTTTGCTTTAAAACTTGCAATATTTGAGTTAGACGGAATTAAGGATTCTAAAAAAGAAGAATTAAAGAAAAAGCTAAGACAATCAAAAACTAAAAGAGATATTATTGCTACTGCTTGTCAGATTTTAGAAAATAGTTAGAATACCAACCAGTCCAACCTTTTTCCATTATATGTTGCATTTGACCAAGTGTACATATACTATATGACAAAGGTTTATAATACAGATAGTCTTTAATTGAAGGACATACTCTTTCATACGTTTTATAGTCAATGAATTTATAGTACCATTCATCACTTCCTCTAGTGTAGGTATCCACGTAGAAAGAGTCTTGTTCTTTAAACTTATCCCATATATAAGATACATCACCAGTCCATGATACTATAGATGAGTTTAAAGGTGTGTGAGCAGGTTCTCTCCACCACGTATCATCTAATAACGTAAAATCTTTTCTTACTAGATTAGGTAACTTGTTGTAGATAATCATATCTAAATCAAAATACAGGTTCTCCCCATCTCGGAACCTATCGTACATCTGAAATTTGTTAAACCAATTACCATATAGGTCGTCTTCTATAACTTCAAAACTATCATACTTTAGACCAGAGTATTCATCTATCATATGTTTTAAGTTATCAACGTGCCATTGAGTAAACTTATTACCAAATCTACAACAAATAATTCTCATTTATCTTTCTTCCTACACCTGTAAAGTGTACTACTTTTAATTTTTCGTTTACTTCTTTATCTAATATCATAAAGTCAGTATCAAACTTTTGCATATACATTTGATTTAGTTTTAAATTTTCATTGTAGTCATCTGTATATTTCGCAATCCATTCACTAGGTGTTTTAGTTAGTTTTGCTTTATGTTCTAATATCTTCCACTTGACATAATTTTGTTCGCCATAATATTTCTTATGTACTGTTCCTTCGTTATAGAAATGTAATTGCCAGTATTCAGGATTAAGTGCAAAGTCATCCCATAAAAATTTTAAACTACCTGATTTAAACTTATAGAAACCACCATTGATACCTAGTTTGTTTTCCCACCATTGACCATATGTTACTAATTCATCATCTGATACAGGATGCCCTAGTAAATCATCTATATTACTTACTATGACTTGATCTATATCCATAATGATTATATCATCATCTGGTTTCTGATATGCAAATTGAGGACTAAAGAATTTTAGTTTATGCCAATGTTTTACTATATTACTATGATGATTGTAAGGTAGGACTAAATCTGCTTTGACATCTGTATCACTTAAACATACAAACTCAAAGTCTATTGATGAGTGTTTACGTAAACTATCGTGTAGTCTTTCAACGTAATCGGGTGTGTAAAAACCATCAAAGTATACCGTACATATTTTAAGCATTAAGTCTTCTCCACACAAGATCAAAGTCTTTGTTGATAGTGTGGCAAAGTATAGTATCTTTAGGTATGAATCCTTGTTGATATAAAAAATAATGCCATTTGTCATCTAACCATTGTACAGATACATTGTTTTCTTTTATTTTAAATGAAAATAATGTTTCATTATCCCAACCAAAATATTGTAATACTTTTTTAGGGAATATATCACTGCTATTTTTTAATTCAGACATCATAGCTAAATTATCTTTAAAATTTTCAAAGTAGTTTAGTTTTACTAAATGATCTTTGTTAATACCTACGATACCTGTATTAATAACATCATTTTTAGGACTTAATCCTTTTTCTATCAACATTGCCTGAGTATTGAAATATTTTGATGATGGACTTCTTATTGTTTGTGATGTATCTGTAACTGAATCTATTTTTGTGATTTTACTATTATTGTTTAGTACAGCAATACCTTTTGTTAAATCCCACACCTCAAAAAAGTTTTCATTTTTCATAGGCACAACATCAAAATCTAAAAATAATATTTCATCATATTTCGTAGATAGTTCATACATTAAATGTATCTTATAAAAATTTATTATATTATACATTGTAAGGTATGGATATTGTTTTTTTATATTTTCTGACCATAATGTAAAGTTTGTATCATATTCATATAAAATAAAATCAGCACCAATAGCGTCAGCGTAGATTTGTTTACAAGCACATAGATCACCATAATGTTTTGCGAATTGCTCTTTAGTTCTTATGTTCATAGGTGTATCACCTGTCTTCAAAATGTTTTTATCAAAAATATCAATATCTTCTGAAGGTATATCAATATACAAACTAAAAATTACTCTTTTCATAATATTTTTCCTATTAATGTAAATCTTGTTCCTCTTTCATCATTAATTTCATCTTCAACAAGCACTTCGGTGTTTTTAGGTAATTGTGTTTTAAATTCATCGCCATTGTTTACACAATTTATATGTGTATCAATATTGAACATGTCATTTGATTGAAAGGCAAAATGTGCTGTTTTTTTCATTCTTGTCCACCATGGAACTTTACGTGTAACAGGCACACCAAATTTTGAATTGAAATATAGTGATTTAGGTCCTATAGGTCCCCATTCAGACATTGGTCGCATATGTTCACACGAAGTATTAATGAATAAATCTGTTTTCTCATATTCGTTTCTAAAATCTTTGAATATGTCATCTGATATAAAGGTAACATTTTCATAGTTGTAAAACAATTTATTTTTAGCAATCTTTATAACTCTATCGTCCATATCTATTGCTGTAATCTTTTTTACTCTAGGTGCTAATTCAGGTATTAGAATACTACCATACCAACAACCGAATATTGTTATTTCAGTTTGATCTGTTATTAAACCAAGTTTATCACAATGTTTTACAATATTCATCTTTGCGTTTAATTGAGGAGTACTAAAAGAGTCTAGTATATTATGTTCTAAATCAGGCTCTTCTTTAATAGTATAAATTATTTTTTCCAATAAATTATAATCTATATGATTATTATGTAAGCTCAATATATTTTTTAAATATTGTAATTGATCTCTTTCTATCATTTAACCCAACTTACTATATCTGATAATGGCGGACATGTGTCTAATCCCAATTGATTCTTTTTCTCTAGCCATTGCTGTCTTGTTTCTTCAGCATAACCACAACTCATCATTAATATAGGTCTTCTTTTTACCCAACTAAAACCTAAATCATGCCATTGTTTTACATCTCTTATAAAACAAATATTGTACGATACATCTAATCCTTCTTCTAATAGATAACTTGATAGATTGGTTGCAAACATTCCTACTTCTAAAGCGATATGATCTATAATTTTTTCTACGTATTCTGGATATTGCTCATCTGCCGTATGACTACCATTGTCTATCTGTTTTTGATAGAACGCATTTGGTTTATGCACAACTCTGCTATGAAATGCAAACAAGTAAGGATTAGTTCTTACATGATTGTAGTTTGGATTAGGATTCTTTTTTGCGTCATGTGTTACTTTAGATAAACCTAAAGCATTTGTATCTTTGTCAACTTGTATATGATTTCTATTAGATAAAATCCATATCTTTTCTTTCCATTCTTGTTGTTCAGGACCATAGACATTTATTCTATATGCAAACATATTATTTTTAGATGATGTTGTTATTAATGCTTTTTCTAAAGCTCTATCTATGATTTCTTTTGGTGGAACATCTTTTTTATAAGTGATAACGTGTCTTCGTTTATCTTTTAATAAGTCGTAGTGTTTCATTTTTTTATTACCCAATCTCCTATTACTAACATATTCAATGCCGTTCTCTTAAACGTTCTAATTGCATGTTGTGGTGTTTCAACAATAGGTTCCTGACAATTAAAACTTGTGTTTAACAACATAGGTATGCCTGTTATTTTGTAAAATTCATTTACTATATCATAAAATTTTTTATTATCTTTTCTATTTATAGTCTGTATTCTAGCAGTATTATCAACGTGTGTAATGCCTGGTACTTTATCAGTTTTTACTTTACATATCCTAGACATGTAAGGACTAGGACCACCTCTTGTATCAAAGTATTCTTGGTAATGTTCTTCTAATACTACAGGTGCAAATGGTCTAAAGTCTTCTCTCATTTTTATAGTGTGATTAATGATATTTTTTATATCAGGATTACGAGGGTCTGCTAATATGCTTCTATTACCTAATGCTCGATTACCACTTTCTGATTTGCCTTGAAACCAACCTATAATAGAACCATCTGCTATTGCTTGTGCTACTTCTTTATAATTTACTTTTTCTTCACCTACATAATCATACTCCTTACCAGCATACAATTCTGATTTATGTACATTTTTATTTAAGACAAAATCAGCGTGTTGATATGCACCAATGGCTTGTCCCTCATCACCAACTGCAGGTGGTACAAATACATTGTTATAATGTTTAGTAAATTCTTCATTCATATAACCATTGTAAGCAACACCACCTGCAATACATAAGTTATCACAAGTCTTTAATGGATATACATGTTCTTTTATTTTATCTAAAGTAAATCTTTGTAGTGTGTATGCTAAATCATCTACACCGTGCGTATCAACATCTATTTGCTTAAAGTGTTCTTGTTTCTTTTCAGTTATAGGACCATCAAGTATAACTTCAAAACATGTATAGTAATATCTACTAAACTTACCATATCCTACTTTACCCATAAGTTTACTTGCACCTAATGTACCAAAACCTGTAAGACCAGACATGTGATTCCATAACCAACCTATAGGTAGTTTATCTGATAGATCAATTAAGTTTTGTTCTTTATCAAAAAATACACATCTAAATTTAGAACCTATGCCATCTATCGCAAGTATATCAGATTTTTCATAACCTGAATTAAGAAACGTATAAGCAGCATGTGATTGATGATGATCTATAAAGTAAACATTATCTTTGTAATAGTGATCCCATAGTTTTTTAGGATTGTAATTAAATATCTCATCATGCCCTTTTAATATTGTACTCCACAATTCTTCTTTTGATTTTCTAATACCACCAAACGTATATGTAAATGCTAGTATGGCGTCATCTGGTTTTTTAAAGTATTGTTCAGTAAACTCATCATTCAATCTATAATCACTTACGTTAAGTATATCTGATTGATGAGCATATGCCTCAGCGTGGTAGGGTAGATTATGTTTAAATCTAGTTTCTCTTTCTCTTTGATTATGATACACACCATCATATGTATTATGATCGTGTAGATTCAAAGCAACTGCAAATATTTTATCCATTTAGCACACTCGCATATTTTGATAAAGGAAAATGACCTTTAGGCTCAACCCATTCCATACATGTTTTACAATAGTTCTCATATTTAAATAATCTAAAATTCATCATCTTATCTATATTCTCCTGTGTTATGTCAAATGTTTTTGAGTGAATTATATTATTGGCAAACTTCTTACTACAATGTACAAGTTTTCTTGTTTCAAAATTGATAACAGGAACCATAGGAAAAGCTGCACACATCTTACGATCTATTTCAGCAGCTTGTTTGTGTACGGCTGTGACATCATCTTTATTAGGTGTTCTACCATTAAATGATTTCCACATTGTATTTTTATGATTTAACTTTTTCATTTCTTCAGGAAACTTATCTTTGTATTTAAAGTAATTGGGTGTTTTTACACATAGATTATAATTGTTATAATCATTTGGTTGTATAAAACCGTAAGGTTCTAATTTATCTAAATTACCTAGTTTTTTAATACCGTCTTCGTAAAAATCTAATATGTTATGTTCAATATAAAGTATATCAGGATCTTTTAGTATATGTGGATATCTTTTACGTACAAAAGAGTTTGATAGTACTGAACATACGTGATTAGGTCTGCTTTTAACTTCAGCAATTACATCATCTAAATTTTTAATTAGTCCTGGTTCACCACCTAGAAGACAAACACGTATCTTATAGTTTTTTAAATAGTCTAGTGTTTGTTTTAGGAAGTCAATATCAACTGTCAAGTTTCTCATCTCTAAAGTATAACTTGTACAGTAATGACAATCTTTGTTACAAGACATAGACATAAAAAAATCTATGGCTAAATAATTCTGTTGTATTTCTTTTAACGTTATCATCTATTATCAAATTTAGTAAAAAATAATTTATTAAATGCTATTAGTAATTGTTCCTTTGCTAATGTTTTAAATCTTGTTTGTTTAAATAAAAAGTCTTCTCTTTCATAAGCCTTTTCTATAAGATACTCGTAAATATCTTCATTGTGTTTTTCTAGTAATGCTCTATCTAAAATTATATCATCACCAAACAACCACTTTGATCTCTTTACAAATTTAAGCAACCTTTGAGGTATCTTATCTGTTATATCAATCATATTATTGTTATCATCTACATAACAAAAACTAGTGACATTTGGACTTATAATTATTTCATTCATATTGTTGCCATTATAATATTACATGTATTATCCACCTCATTATCCGTTAAATATGGATGAATAGGTAATGTTAGTATTGTATCACATATTAACTGGGAATTCAAGCAGTTATCTTTTCTATGTATGTGTGTTTTATACAAGGGGTTTTCTGATATAGGTATAGGATAATGTACATTAGCGTTAAGTCTTTTCTTTAGTAAATCCCTTGTTTCTTTGTTTTCTAATCTTATGACGTATTTGTGATAACAATGATTTACAACCTCATCAACATGTGGTATAATTACAGGTAGATTTTTTAAATTGTTAGTATATCGTTTTGCAATTCTAAAACGTTTATCTTGCCATTCGTGCATTTTATCCATTCTATGACTAATAAACTCAGCATTGATTGCTAACATTTTAGAGTTGTATCCTAACACATCACCGTTGCCGTGTCTTCTTACTTTTCTTAAAAATTCTGCTTGTTGTTTACCATCTAGTAAAATAGCACCACCACCTGATATACCTGCAACAGGTTTATTTGCATTGAAACTCAATGTTGCAATATCGCCAAATGTACCTGCATATTGACCATTTCTACTTGCACCAAATGATTGACAGGCGTCCTCTATGAGTGGGATGTTTTTTTCTTTACAAAAGTTTTGTATTTCTGTCATGTCAGATATATTACCAAATAAATGAGGATATACAATTGCTTTTGTTTTGTCTGAATACATACGTTTAATACTATCAATTGACATATGATTTGTTTTTGGATCAACATCACAAAATACGGTTGTTGCACCATTCATTGCTACACATGACGCTGAAGATATCCATGAGAAGTTTGTAACTAACACTTCATCGCCAGGTTTTATAGCATATGCCATAAGAGCATATTGTAAAGCGTCTGTACCACTAGCACAAGCAACGACATACTTTCTATTGATAAGTTTTTGTATTTTCTTTTCTAAAAACTCAATGTTTCTTTCATTTTCTTTTTGCATAACATTATCAAAAAGTTTTAAATATTCGTCTTTGTTTGCTAGATAATCTCTATCCCAACCTGTCATATAATAACCTCGCTATTTCTTCATGCCCTTTTTTACTAGGGTGTTCATCAATTTTACTTATAGTATATCCATTTATATCTAAAAATTTAAAAAAATGTAATTTTATTAAAATATTTAAATTATTAGCTTTTGAATATCCTATAAAATTATCAATATCAATAAATTTTTCGTATTCATCTATTAATGTTCTTATGTATCTTCTAATAATTTTTTGATTTTTTAAAGGTTCATATCTAGGCAAACCTTTAAGTTGATCTGCTTCTGATCTTTTAAGTCCTGCTAACCAAGGTTCAAACAAACCAATCATTTGAAATTGTTTGTAAGGTATGTTATACCTTTTACATACATTTTGTAAAGTTATGTAACCTAGTAATGATTCTCTTACCCAACCATAAATATCGCCAGGTCTTTTTATTCTACTATTAAACCATTTTGATATAGGCATACCATTCTGCCAATCATCTCTATTTGATTGTGACCATGCAGCCATAACAAGACCTATCTCATCTTTAGGTGTTCTTTCTATTGTGTCTAATAAAGTTTGCAATATATACCTGTTACCTGCACCGTTAGTTGCTAAATTAATTACTTCCATATTCAATTTCTTTCCAAGTAGTTCAGGCCATTTTGACCACGAAGTATCCATATCAGGATACGCTGAAGAAATATATTCTTTAGCTGTATAACTACAACCACTTACTATTAATTTTTTCATATAATATTTCCGCTATTCTCACTTGTCCTAGTGCGTTAGGGTGTCTGTCCAATTCAGATACTCTATGTTTTTCTTTTAATAGACTTTCAATAGTGTATCCTTCTAATTTTTGATCTGTGGGCCAACCTAAAAAATTATCTTTAAACTTATATCTGCTACTTTTTAAAGTTTTTAAATAAGTCATCATCATGGTATCACGTACATATTCTATTCCATGTTTTTGCATTTCCGCAAATTGTTGAAATTTATCTAACTTTGCTTGCATGTCATTTTCATTTAAAGCTGAATAATCTATACCGTTTGTTATTTCCCAAATATGACCTCTAATTAAACTTATCATTTGAACTTGATTGTAAAAAAGTGCTTGATCGGCAACTCTAGTTTTTTGTTGTTCCATTAAATTTTGAAACGCATATTGGTATCTTATAGTTTTATTAATCCAATATTTTATATCTCCTTTTGTATCCGTTCTAATATTATTCCAATTTGTAACATTTTTTATTATATCTCTATACTTATTGTTAGCAAAGGCTTTATCATTTCTCGTACCTGTCCAACTAGATGTTTTTTCCCAATCACGTCTTGGTGCTGATGACCATGCAGCTATAACATGACCTACTTTATTAATATCAATTTCTGTTAAATAATCTGATAAAGAACTATAGATATATTCATTTCCCATTCCTGACTTGCAAAGATTAACTGGTTCCATATTCATTTTCTCTGCTAAAATTTCAGGCCATTTAAGCCACGTAGTATCCATTGAGGGATGTTGCATAGAAATAAAATGAGGATCACCCCAACTACAACCACTAACTACAAGTTTCTTCATACTTTATTTTTTACTATTGATTTACCTTTTTCATCTAAATGATGTTCTATTTTTATATTATCATCTGGTCTAATTAAACAATGATACAGACAATTTTTAGGCACTTTACTATGATCGCCTGCCTCACCGTCTTTCATAATTTGTTCAAACTCTCTCCATTCATCTGACAATACTATTTCATCTATGTTTTCTGCCTCACTTACTTTACTTACTTTTAACATTTTTTGAAATAATGGTGTGCTTAATGTCCATTCTTGGTCGCACCAACAACAAGGTAATAGATGACCTCTATTACTCATAGCCATTTGCATTTTGCCGTTCATACATTGAGCAACAAATTTACCTTCTAGTTTATCTTTTTTATCTGACATTAGGTCTTACGTATCCTTTATATCCTAAATTGTATTCTTTTGATTGAGGTCTTAATGGGTCATCTTCTCCCATCCACCTTGACGAGTGTAACACTATGAACATTAAACCCTCATCTATTGCCATTTGTTTCGCCTTTTCTAAATTGTGTTCATTGTAACTAAACACTATAAACTGCCAAGATGGCGTTTGTTTTAAGTGTTTCTTTGCTTCTAACATAACTTCATATAATTTTTTACCGTCTTGGTTAACACGATACATGTTACTTTCTTCAGGTAAACCATCTATTGCAAATATCCATTTTGCTTTAGGGTGTGCCTTAAACGCTTGTACGTACCAACTTTTAGATTTGGCAGATGAGGCATTATGTACTGTAACTTGTATATCTTTATTATACAGGTACTCTAATATCTCAACAAACTTTGGATGATGTACAGGATCAGATAACTGACCACAAAAATTAAATGATGAAAAATAATCAGATAACTTTCTTATCTCGTCCATTGTAGCATCCCGACCATAAACTTTTCTGCCTTCAAGTGTAAAGTTAGTTTGTCTTTGACATCTCATACACTCTAAAGGACACCTATTGCTTATGTCAATATTTATTCCTTTCTTTGATCTTCTATAAAATGCTATATCACTCATCTTAAATGTTTTAGTAAATTTTCTATTTTATCTTTTTGTTCAGTTAAACATTTTGCAGGTCTTTTCCAATATACAGGTCCACCATCTTTAATAGATTTATCTCTTAAATAAATCACTTCTTTTCCTAACCATTTACATTCTTGTATAATTCTAGGTGCAGGATCAAAGTTAGGTTTAGTGTAAACATAAGTGTCAAATAAACCTAATAGATTTTTAACAGGTACGAATACATGATTATGTTTTTGACTTATGTACTTATCTTTGTATGCTATGATACCATGTGACGTATAATTTTTTATATGTTTTTCTACTTCTCTATAATATGTTTTATTTGTTCCTAAGAATAGATATTTAAATTGTATGTTATCTTCTATAGGTTTGTATATACTAAAGTTTATTATTTTTTCAAATTGTTCGCCTACACCATTTACATATACCTCATGGTCGCATAAGTCAATTACTTCTTTGGGTTCATAAAAATCTAGTGCGATAGGATATTCTTTAACATGGTTTTCTGAATATACAGATATAAGTTTATTACTAAACAAACTGTGTAATGTTAATTTTTGTTCTTCAGTATAACTATTGTAATCAAGGTATGCAAGTGTTAACATACTTCTACCCATAATCAAAGTTACGTCATCTGACCGTGGCATATAGTCATTAAACACTATGTTTTCAAACTTTGTATAACACTCATTTATTGCGTCAATGTAATCTTGTATTATGTGTTTTTTATTGGGTATAACAATCAGTTTGGCACTTATACCTAGGTCGTTGAGAAAACAACAATGTTCATAACTGTAATGAAACAGACCATCACCTGGTTTACTTGTACATACTATATTTACATTTTTCATAATATATTATAACATATTTATGTATAAATATCAATAGAGGGTAGAGTAGAGAATTAAGGAATGAAGCTTGAAAAAGGTATATTTTACTCAAATAAACAATCTAATTGCTGACGCTATCTTTTTACCGTTAAGTGTTGCTTACATATGGGAATATTGTAAGACACAGGTAACAGATTGGGAATTAGGAGACATCTTCTTTGAAAGAGAGTCCGTAGAGGACTATCTAAAAAAGATTGACAATCCTGACATCTTAGCATTATCAACATACGTGTGGAACTGGGACATAACTTGTCAGTTAGCAAGAGCAGTCAAAAAGAAATATCCTAATTGCAAAATAGTAATGGGTGGACCACAAGTGCCATTCAAACAAAGTTGGTTAGAAGACAATACTGACCTATGCGATATTATAGTTACATATGCAGGTGAAAGAGCATTTGCTGAAATACTAAAAGGTAACTATACGTACCCAGGCGTAATGACAAAAGACTCTTATACGCCACCTAAACCAGATAAAGAATTAAACGACATACCAAGTCCTTATTTAAGTGGGTTGATGGATAGTCTTATGCAACCTGGTAAACAATATAGTGCTATCATAGAAACTAATAGAGGTTGTCCATATAGTTGTTCTTTCTGCGATCAACAAGATTTATATTACAATAAGATTGCCATGTTTGATTATGATAGAGTAATAGGTGAGATAGATTGGATTGTAAAAAATAAAATTGACTTCTTATACTTTGGTGATAGTAATGTAGGTATGTTCAATAGAGATGTTGACTTTATAAGACACATCGCTAAACGTAGAAATGAAACTGGTTATCCTAGACAGATAGATTATAGTACAGCAAAACAACAACCAAAACGTATTGTTGAGTTGGGTGAAATACTTAATAAAGAAGCAAAGATAAGACGTGGTGTTACTATTGCTTTACAAAGTATGAATCCTAAAACATTAAAAGCAATCAAAAGAATTAATCTTGCAAATGAAAAATTAGAACAAATTGTTGGCGACTATAATAAAGCAGGTGTTGATAATTATTGTGAACTAATTGTAGGTTTACCTGAAGAAACATTAGACACATGGATTGAAGGTATAGGTAAGATACTAGAATTAGGAAGTGACCATGCGTTAACAGTACACCCTTTGAGTATTGTACCTAATACTCCTTTTTCTGATCCTGAATATAAAAACAAATACGGATACAAATATACAAAGACAGCTGCACCTGCAGGTGGTAATACTTATCCTAAAGATAGTAATGGTGAGATTGATTATGTTGCATATGAAAGTAAAAGTTTTAGTAAACAAGATTATATAGACATGTATTTTTTCGCTAAAGGTCTTGTGATACCTCATCACTATCATGGTGTTAGTCAAGTTGCAGCCACATATCTTAACCGAGAACACAATGTACCATTTATAGATTTTTATAAAAAACTATTTGAGTATAGTAGAAATGGTAATGGCATACTAAATGAAGAATATAAAAATCACACAAACAGTTTGAAACAAAGTTTATTTGAAGATAAGACATGGGGTAGAACTATTGAAGGTGGCGATGATTTTCATATACAAGATAATGGTGCAACAGCTTCTTTCTTATATAAAAACATAGACAAGGTACATAAAGAAGTTATAGACATATGTAAGAAAGAATATAATGTAGATGTATCAGAAGCGTGCCAGTTTAACAAGCACATTATTGACACATACGAAAGAGATGATACAGAAAAACAATTTGATAAGAATTGGTATAGTTGGTTCTACGATAACAAACCATTAGTCGCTGTTAATAATATCGTATCTGTAGCCGTTTATAAATATAAAGATATAGTAGACCACTCAAAGCATTTATTCTGGTGGGGAAGAAAAGCCAAGAGATGTTTTTTGAAATCAAAGGAGATTATGTTATGATAAGAGTTGGCGATATAATACCAGATATAAAAACTATGCACAAAGATAGTGCAGCCACAAACTGGTATTCTACACACGAATTATTTAAAGATAAAAAGATATTACTAATAGGATTGCCTGGCGTATTTCTTGTTGAGTATGCAGCCACACATTTAAAAGCATACGACTTCTATTACAGCAAGATAAGAGAACTAGGTATTGATGAAGTATATTTTACAAGTGTTGATAATTGTTACGTACAAAACGCATATCACAAATCAGAAAATTTATCGTACCTAAAAAACTTACCTGACCCTAATGGTGATTGGGCCACATCTATAGGTATGTTAGAGAGTATGAGTAAAGAAGGATTAGGAAATTGTAGTCATAGATACGCTATGATTATAGACAATCTAATTATGAAACATTGTAAGTATGAAGACTTTACACACAACCCTATGACGTGTTTTCAAGTATCAGACGCTGATACAATGATTAAGTATTTAGAAATTATACAAACAAATTATGAAAGGTTTAATGATGACGCCAGAGATAAGGTTGACGTCCTTGGAAGAAACAAGATCAGCACCGTATTGTCGTGAGCTAAAAACTCTTTGGTACGATAGAGAATATCTATTAAATCATTTAGAGAATATAGACGAAAACAATTGGTATCTGTTTGATTGTGGTCATATAAGATGGACTGTACAAGAGGCATTTAATGCTAGACGAGAATGTAAAAACTATCCTTTTAGTGAGTTTCATTATGAGTTGATAAATCTTTTTACACCTGCAATATCTTTTGATACTGTATTGTACACACAAACAGCAATAGGTGGTGCACCACCACACCAAGATAGAAACAGACCTACTGCTTTAAACTTTGCAATACGAGGTGAGTTTAGTGATACAAGTCCACAAGTTTTCTATGATAGTTTTGATAGAAGTACAGAAAAGTATAGAATGACATATGAGAAAAATGATATTACAAATGAATTTGCACCTTGGATATTTAAAGGTCCTGAAATACATGGTGTAGAAAACAAGACAGAAAAAAATAGAATTATTATAACTTGTGCTTGGCGACATAATAGTTATGAAGATATAGAAAAAAGATTACTAGATGGTACGTTAGTAAACTGGGAACAGAATGAAAAAAACAAAAGGATAAAATTTATATGAGCAGTGTAGATAGAACAAACAAAGCGCTTCAAAGACTTTCTACTATGGGTGATTGGTTGCAAATGAAACAACACATTAATACTAGACAGATAATGAAAGACCTTGAGCCATACAAAGACTCATGGAAACCTTACAATTTAAGAAACCCAAATAACAGGTGGGGATTAAGTGTAACAAGTTTAGATGGCAAGTTAAGTGGTATACCTGATTTAGATAGTTTACTACAATACAATAAGATACATGGTACTAGTATTACAAATCATCACATAAAAGAATACACCGAAGTATATGATAACTCAAAAGAATTACAGAAACTCATTGAACCATGGAAACCTTGGTTAGGGAGATGTCACTTTCTAAAACTAAACACAGGTGGTTATTTTCCTGAACACTATGATGTAAACAAATTAGAATATGGTTATGATGAAATAAGATTTATTGCTTTCATTAACAGGTGTGATAAAAAAGATTTAAAGTTTATATACGAGGATACAGTTAGAGATGTTAAAGATGGCCAGATGTTTTTCTTTAACGCAAACAAAAGACATTCAGTTTTTAGTACATCGGACGATATTATTATGTTAGTATTTTGTATGAAGTTTGATGAACATTTATTTGAAAGATTAATAGAACAATATAGGTATGCGTAATGTGGTATCATAAAAAATTTAAATTACAATACGATAAAAACGTTTTCAATGAGATAATTGAATATGCTGAAAGAGCAACATGGAGACAAGGGTACGATCAAAATGGTTTACTTTGGAATGTTGAAGAACTACCTTTAAACCCTAAACAGTTTCCTATACTAAATGAATTGTATGAAGGTCTAAATACAGAATTTAAAAGACCATCATTTTTTATTAGTAATGTGAAACCTGGTGGGTTAGTAAACCATATTGACCACAACAAATGGGGCAATCTAGGTATACCTTTGAAAGGTGATTTTGAAAATACACCTCAATACTTTTACGATCAATTCAATCATCCAGTAGAGTCATTCGTAGTTGATAGTCCTGTTATATTCAATACACGTATGTTACACGCTGTACCTAGACAGTTAACTGATACAGGACCTAGATGGGTATTGATGATGGATTTATTTGAGTGGGTTGATAAATTGTTTGCAAAGATTGACAACAAAACTATATGGACAGACACAAAGAATTTCAAAAATGCGTAACTTCTATTTTCTACAGATACCTTTAGGTACAGACGCAGCCTATCTGCCACAAGCAGTAGGTACGATCTGGTCTTATTGTAATCAGTTTGAAGAAGTACGAAAGAAATATAAACTTGCAGGTGTATGGTGGAACAAAGAGATTGATATAGTTGAACCTGATTTTATAGCTGCAAGTTGTTATATGTGGAACTGGAAAATAACATATGACGCATTGAAAGAAATAAAAAAGAAGTATCCTAAATGTAGAATAGTTGTAGGTGGACCTGAACCACAATATACATCAGAATGGTGTAAAAAACATCCTGAAATAGACGCTGTGTTAGCATACTATGGTGAAGAAACAATGAGAAGATTACTAGTAGATGATGAACTTAACATACCAGGTGTTGTTACAAAAGACTTTAACAATGCAGCCGAGGCAGAATATGCCGACCCTAAAATGATACCTAGTCCTTATCTTAATGGTTTCTTTGATAGTTTACTAGAAGGCAACACACAAAAAGTCAGAGCAATCTTTGAAGGCAATAGAGGTTGTCCTTATACTTGTTCTTTCTGTGACATAGGCCATAAGAAATATACAAAGATACAAATGTTTGAAACAGAAAAATGTTTAAAAGAACTAAAATGGATGTGTGATAGAAATGTAACTGCTATAGATGTAGCAGATAGTAACTTTGGTATATTTCCTAGAGATGAAAAACTTGTAGATTTTGTAGTAGAACAAAAGAAGGCAGGTAAATTCAATGGTAGATTTATGCCTACGTGGGCTAAGACACATGGTGAAAAGATAATGAAGTTAGCAAAGAAATTGCAAGACGCAAATGTAGATGACACTTTTGGTTTTAGTTTACAATCTACAAATCCTGAAACTTTAGATAATGTCAATAGAAGAAATGCGTTTGATATTAAGAGTTTCAAACCTATCATAAAGAATTTAAAAGACAAAGGTGTTTCATCATATACAGAATTAATCTTTCCTTTGCCTGGTGATAGTTTAGAAACATTTAAGTATGGTCTACACGAAATAGTTGACATGCCTGCACCATTTGATATGATACAGATTAATACTTTAAGTAGATTAAGTAATACAGAATTTAACACAGGTTTTCCTGAAATGATATGGCAAAATATTAAAGGTACTGCAAAGCCATATAACAATGATGTAATAGATGAGATTGCTGTTGCAACAGATAAGATGACAAGAGATCAAGTCTTTGAAGGTTTCTTTTATAGTAGAAGTTTCTTAATACCAATGTACTGGTATGGTCTAGCAAAGTATCATGCTGATTGTTATTATGAAATTAATGGTAATAGAAGTGAATTATTTAAAGACATATATTCAAAACTATTTAAAAACAAAACATTTATGAAACACAAACTAGATGTTAGAGAACATTATTTTAAAGCACTTAATGAGTACAAAGACATTGGATATAAGATACTTAATAAAGATATAAATTATTATACAGATACAGCTTATTCTCACTTGTTCTATACCGAGAATAATATATTTGATGTGTTCAAAGAAATGTATCCAGAATATGATGAGATTATTGATCGCAACAAAAAAGATTTCAGACCTATTGACGATAAGATGGAATGGCTCAGAGATATACACGTTAGAGGTAGATTTAGTGAGTCTTGGAGAATAAAATGATAAACAAATTAATATGGAATAAAGTAGAAGAATTATTTTACTGGAACATATCAGTAGATAGCCCTATCAATCAATTACCTTTTACAATGGATTTTATTCTTGCTTGTCAAAAAGAATTTTCTATGACAGTAAGAGATAAAGAATACCCTATACATCTAGGTGGTATAATGGATTGGCACGATAAAACAATGGGCGATTTCGTAAAAGAAATAGATAAACAATATCAAAGTAATTACTTTGTAGCAGAAAATGGCACAAGTACAACAGGTGTCGTAGGTGAAATAAAAGATGTAAACGATAAACCTATTACAAACAAATGGAATATAAGAGGTGAAGCTCTTGTTAAAAGATTACAAGCAATGCAAAAAGAAAGACCTAATTTAACAATATTAGATATGGGTTGTGGTGTAAATGAATATAAGAAACATTTAAATAATGTTACAGGCGTTGATCCATATAGAAAAGAAGCAGACATAATCTGTAGTCAAGCAGATTTTAAACCTGCTGATGATATAAAATGGGATGTAATTATATGTTTTGGTCCTCAAAACTGGTATACGTATGATGAACAATATAGAAACTTTATGACGTTAAAGAATTGTTTAGCACCTAGTGGTCTATTATTATGGTCACATGTTCATAATTACTATAAAGTATTTCAACCAGATCACCCACATGGTCATACTTGGATACATGGCGATTTAGAACATGCACAAAAAAATAGTGCGTTTTATTTTTATGATAGAAACTGGAAGTACACATGGTACTTTAACTGGACTGAACATGCTGTAAATACACTTGCAGGTCATGTAGGTTTAAAAATAAACAAAGTTGATTACGACCATTGTAATTTATACAGACCACCTATGTACAGAATATTTACGGAGATGACACATGGTTGAACAAGGTAACTTCTTTGTCAAATGTCATAACATTTATTACAATCAACAATGGTTGATAGATGTATTAGATAGTTTGAAACCTAGTGATTGGGTAAACGGAGTTAGTAGAACAGGCGTAGCATGGAATGTTAGTGAGTGTAGAAATATACCATATGAGAATATGTGGAAAGATATTGTAGAGAATATGAATTTAGATCAAGTCGGTAGTACAGAAAGAACATTCCATGGTGAAAAACCATGGGCATTCTTTTCTAAATTACCACCAGGTGGTATAAATTTACACTACGACCACAGACGTTGGGGTGCAATATTATTTCCTGTAAGAGGTAAGTTTGAACTCACACCTCAAATATTTGCAACAGAAAACTATACAGAAATAGAAAGATTTAATTTTGAAAAAAGTAAGATACATGATAATGGTACACCTGTATTTTTTGATAGCAGAGTTTTACATGCTGTACCTACACCTTTAGATTTAGAGGAAGAAAGAGTTGTATTTTCTGTTAACATACACTCACATCCTACAGAAATGTTTAAGAAAGCTGTTGATGGTACATGGTTAAATAAGAATACAGAAAACATAGGTGTATCTAATGACTAATTTCTATTCTATACAAGCAGATAAAATGAAATTTAATTTAGATATGTTAGTTGATCTATACAAAACAGTAGATCAAACAAAGTGGGTACATAGACAAGATAAGTTACCACAGTATTGGCCTATTGATGAAAACAGCACGTTTGATCGTAACCATGAATTTTACAGACTACTAAAAGAAAACATAAATGCTGATATAGATGAAACGAGAGTATATTTCAGTAGAGTACATCCAGGTGGTATACCTAACCATTGGGATTTTGAAAATTTTACTAAACTACAATTTCCTGTTATATGTGATGAAGAAGATAACGATTGGTCAAAGTCGCCTGTTATCTTTATAGATCAATTTGACCAAGTTGTAGAAAGAGTAGAACATACGAATAATACGCCTATAATTTATAGTGCGAATTACATGCACGGAACAATCAAATCTTTAGATAATACAAACGATAGAATTACTTTTGTTGTTGATATTAAGTATTGGTTTGCCAGAGTTAGATCAAAATATAACAACGGTACTTTGTTTACAAACAACAAAGCGTTTTGGAGTATGGCATGAACAGGTGGGATATAACTGTTAAACAAAGTAACTATGATTTCAATCCTTTTAGAGAAAGCGATCATGGTAAATACTTTAAGACAGTTACAAACATTTATGAGGACTGGTCAAAGGAATTAGAATATGCAAACAAGCAACAATATGATTTCTATTGGCCTAGTCCTGTAAAACCAGGTGGCGATCATTTTGATTATGAGTATGAAAATAAACTAGTAGAAGATTGGGGTATACCTAAAGACTTTGTAATCTACAGAATGTGGACTGCAACAAAGAAAGAGTGTCCTATATTGTGTGGTCTAGCAGACAAGTTAGGTTTAGAAGACGCACAGGTAAATATACAAACTCAAACTACAGGTATGATGTTACATTTACATATTGATAGTTTAACAGGTTTAAGAAAAGAGAGAAAAGATCAATCATCAAGCAGAGCAACTGATCCTGAATGGGGTAGAGTTTTTGTTATGTTAGAAGATTGGAAACCAGGTCATATTATTCAATTTGGGAATACATATGTACCACCATGGAAAGCAGGTGATGTAGTATGGTTTGATTGGGCAAACATACCACATAGTACTGCTAACACAGGACCATGGCCTAGAACAATTGCAAAAATAACAGGTAAACAAACGCCTAAATATAAAAAACTACTATAGGATAAATTATGAGATTATTGATTATATTATTATTTTTATTTGTATCTACAAAAACTTTCGCTGAAGACAATCGTTTTGATTGTAGTTGGGATGATGACCCACCTTGTATAGTGATTCCTGTAGGTAGCTTAAATAATTCAAACGCATTAGGTGATAGAATAACACCTACAACAACAATTACAAAAACAGAAATAAGAGAACACAATCTAATTGATTTACCAAGTGTTTTAAATTACGTATCAACACTAGACGTTACACAATCAGGACCAAAAGGACAAACTGGTTCTGTATTTTTAAGAGGTACAAACTCTAATCACACTTTAGTTTTATTGAATGGTATACCTATCAATGATACATCAACACCTACAGGTGCATTTGACGTTGGGCAAGACTTTATGTTTAACGTTGTACAAATAAATGTATATAAAGGTGGTGCAGGTGCTCATTGGGGTGCAGACGCTGTAGGTGGTGCAATTAATTTTATAACAACTGTAGATTACGATAAAAGATATAATGTATCAGGTAATGGTAATGATAAAACTATAAGTGGTAATTATTATACTAGATTAAATGACTTTGATATATCTGTTTCAGCAGGTGAACATGAGTCTAAAAATGTTTCTGCTTTATCAGGTGCTGATGAAAAAGACGGTACAAAAAATCAGACTATAGGTGTCAATGTAAGTAAATGGTATGATATGATACATTGGCGAGCATCTTGGTTTACAAGAAATACGTTTACAGATATTGATGGTCATAGTCTTGCTGTACAAGATGACAAATGGTCTGATAATAGTTTTTATGCTTTTCAAACAGGTATAGATTACTTTAATAATAGTTTAACTTTTCATACACACGAATATGAAAGAATTTATGATGACGCTAATTATGATAGTCAAAATTGGTCGTTAAGAGGTGTTCATCAAAGACAAAATTGGGGAATAGGTTTTGATTATAAACATGATGAAAATTATGGTAAATCTGCATGGTCAGAAAACACAGGTAGAAATCATGGCATGGGATACTTCTTTAATTTTTCATACAACATATTATCATATCATCATAGATTTGATGAAGACCATGAAACTTATAAAATAGGATTCTTACAAGAATTAGACGATGGTTTAAGTATAAGTGGTAGTCACTCAACGTCATATAAAGATAAAACATTATACAGCGATGTAGTATATGGTGACTCACAAGAGGTAACGTTAACTAAAAATAACTTTGCTACTACTATCTTTCAAAATGATATAGGTGATCTGAATACAAATGGTGTAGAGATGTCATATAATACAGGTGATTGGAAACTTTTTGCAAGTAATTTAACAAGTAAAACAAAAGATGTATTATCATTAAGAAGACCAGAATGGTCACTTGGTTTTATTCACAATAAGAAGTTTGAAAATAACTTTACTTTAACTACTAACTACAAATACAAAGGTAAACATTTAGATATACATAACTCAAACTGGTCTACAATATCAATGCCAGAAACACATTTAGTTGATTTAAATCTAGGTTATAACTATCATGGATTTAATTTTGGTGTAAGTCTAAACAATCTATTGAATGAGAAGTATGAATCACCTCATGGTTTCTCACAAGAAGGTAGAAAGTTTACTTTAGGTTTTAACAAATCATTTTAATGTACGATACAATATTTTGGGCTATAATAGGAACTTTAAGTGGTGTCATCTTTGGTGTAATACCAGGTGCAGGACCTTTTGTTGCAACGGCAACTCTATATCCTTTTCTAACACATATAGAGCCTGTCAATGTTATGATGTATTACGTAACAGTTTTGATTGCAACTAATTATACAAATAGTGTAACTGCTATTCTGTATGGTATACCTGGTGACGCCACAGCAATGAGTACTGCAAGATATGGTCACAAATTATTCTTAAAAGGTTTTGGTAATCTAGCAGTTGCTTCTAACGCTGTAAGTAGTACAGTAGGAGTTATATTTGCTTTTACTGTTTTTATTTTTGTATTGCCTTGGATCATAGAAGTTTTTAGATTTTATAATAGTGTACTACAGACAGTTATTGTTGCAGCTGCAATTATAATGATTACACTATTGACAAAACAAAATAAATTGTTTACAATAATACTGTTTTTATTCGGAGGCATGATTGCAAAAGTAGGTATAGACCCTATTACATTTGATAGTTTTTTGACTTTCAATAACTCATACCTCGCAATCGGAATACCTTTTGCAAGTGTGATGATAGGATTATACATAGTGCCAGAACTAACAAAGTTAAATAGTTTTAAAGTAGAAGTACCTAAACGTATAAATACTTTTACAGTTGGTAAAGATACAACTACGCCTACACTCATAGGAAGTTTTGTAGGATTTTGGTGTGGTCTTATACCAGGTGTAACAAATATTCTTGGCAGTTATGCAAGTGCAAATATTGTTAAAAGGTTTTTCAAAAAACCTGTACTTAAAAGCATAGCAGCCGCAGAGGCAGCAAATAATAGTGGCGCCTTATCATCACTATTGCCTTTGCTTATACTAGCGATACCCATTACGGGAAGTGAAGTTTTGATTTATTATATTATGTTAGAAGATGGTTTCGTTTTCAACGCTCAAAATACAGTCAAACATTTAGAAAGTATAATTTATATTATACCCTTTGTTACTGCCTTTTGTTTGGGGTTAAGCTGGTACGGTTTCAATCTGTTAGGTAAGATTGCATATCTCTATAAACAATATAGAACAATTGCAAACATCTTACTTCTCTCAATAATTAGCATTGCAAGTATATCAATATTCGCCATACGTGAATGGATGATTATCTGTATATTTGTTTTGTCTATAATCGGGTTCTTAATTAGACGCTGGGATACTAGTCCTATTATTTACGGATACTTTCTAAGCGATCTATTTTACGAAAATTTAATTAGAACATTAATAATCTTATAGGAGATAAAAAAATGAAAAAAATAATGTTAATAATAATGAGTATGTTGTTCAGTACAATGGCATATGCTCAAGTACAAATAATCAATCCTGGTTCACAAGAAGGTGTCTTCAGACAAATTCTTTCTACAATAGGTGATACAACTGACCATAACTTTGTTCAGGCAGATAATCCAGTTACTGCATACACTTATATTGAAGGTGAATCTAATAAACCTATCTTAACGATATGGTCTAGTGAATGGCCAGGTGACGATAGTTTGAAAAGTCCGAAAGTATCTAAAGATAACATTGTAGCTTTAATGACATATGAAACTCTTATGTGTAGTAGAGCATACAATTCACTTGAAGATATGGGTGGACAAACTGTTAAGATTGCGACATGGGGATCAGAACCAGTTGCAAAATTCTTAAAAAATTTAGGTGCAAAATATGATGTAAATTTTGTAGTTGTACCTTATTCTGGCAGCGGAAGTACTACTAAAGGTTATGTTGGCAAAGACGCCGATACTGTCTTTACAATTACTTCACGTCAAGCCGCATTAGAGGAAGATGGTTCTAAATGTATTGCCTTTTCAGAAAAAGGTGAATTAGGTTTTAGATTTGTTGACGCAATCATCACCATTAATGCTAACTACGCCTTAACAAATGAATTACGTTCTGCTGTAACAAACCTCTCTACAACTACCGAGTGGAATAGTAAATTCAAAGGCTCTGTAACTTATGTTGGAAATGGTTCTAATCAAACTATAGAAATGTTTGAAGAGGCTGTTGCTAACTTTAGTAAGTAATACAATTATGTAAGAGCTGGTTGGCATCCTTATAGTTGTCAAACAGCTCTTGCTGATCTCTACCAGTTATGTTAAGATTTACATTAAACTTTTTGTTTTGTAGATTTTGAAATTCAGGTATATTCATACCGACTTCTAACTTCTTATTCAGATAATTTAGATATTGTTCAACGATTTCTATATTCTTTATTTCTTTAATTACACCAGGTTTTAATTGAGTACAACCCCATAGTAGATGATTTGTAATTTCTGGTTCTTTGTTGTTACCTATATTGTTAAATATATTATTGCCAGGTAACTTATCTAATATATTAATAAACTGACCTATACGTGTATTAAAGTCTATTGCAATTAATTTTTTACCTGATATGTGAAAGTCAGGACCTGCAAAGTACATATCTTTTACTTTTAGTTTATCAACTATAGTCTGTACGAAACCATACATTATTCTATGTTGCTCTTCATCTACTTCACTCACAGGTATAGACCATACTGCCATATCTTTTGCGATATCACTTTTCTTACTGATTGAATGTTGATCTATAGGATTTTTATGAAAGTCTAATATGTCGCCATACTTTACTTTAGCATTTCTTACATAGAATAAACAATCTACTTTACCATCTTTAACATAACCATAAGGTGATATAGATGGCTCTTCAGACCAATAGTATTCTTGTGCCATAATTTTACAAGGTACATTATTAAAGTTTTCATTTTGAATACCTGTTTTATTGATTTCAAAAAAATCATTATGATAATTTAGTTTACTTAAATGATCTAAAAAATGATGTTTGTTATTCCATCTTCTATACTCTATTATAGGTGTATTCTGATCTGATTTAGGATAGAAAGAATTACTACCAGTACCGATGTCAGGTTTTGTAAAAAACTCATTGCCATCAAATACATCTAGTTGACTATGAAAGGTAGGTGTAATACTTTTAGGTACGTTATGTTGTAGTCCTATTACTCTACAAAAATCATCAAGTTTCTGTTTATTACTAAACACTTCAGCTGCAAAGGCAGACATATTGTTTATACCGTAATAACTTTCTAATTGTGCTTGAATAGGAAATAAATTTTCTGATACACAAAACACTTTATCACAAGATATAATTTGTTTTGTGATTTCTATTATATCAAACTTCTTTGATACAACTAAATCGTCTATGTGTTTTATGAAAGGTTTGTAGCGATCGCCTGACTTGTTTGGCACCACATCACAAACCAATGTGATGTGGTTATTTAAATTCGCTGTGATAAGACCTTCGGTCTTGTTAAGACTACGCTTATGTGATAATATAACTACATTCATTCATAATATATATGTGTTGATTAAATATTAACTATTCAGCTGATGTATCAAAATGATTCAAAACTCTTTCATCCGTAACAACCGCTCCTAATTCTTCAGAATTTATAAGATCATCAACAACTGGTAAAGCAGCTGCTTTTTCTTTCCACTCTTTGTATAAAGCTTCAGTTTCAAATTCTTTTACAATTAAAACTGATTTCTTATCATCATTTAAAGTAGCATACTTATCTATTACATATAGTGCTTCGTTGTTAATGTGTTGGTTTATGTCATCTTCGCTTATTTCTGTTGATGAACTTTTATTAAAAAATTCCTCTACTGATCCAAACGTTAACGACTCATTTTTATTAGTTAATTTCCATTGTTGAATATGTGTTTCCATTAGTTAAACTCCTCTATTGTTTCAGTTTTTCCGTTATCGTTTGTACCCCAAGGTGTTATTTCTGCAAACAATCCTTCTTGTTCCGATAAATTAAAATCTATATTGGGCAATAAGCTTCTTTTCTTTTTCCATTCGTTATACATTGTAATGTTTTCAAATCTTCTAACAATTATAACTGCTTTGTTGTCATTTGTTAAGACACCCATTTTTTCATATATATAAGTTTTATTTACTTCTTCGTGTGCCTTTAAATCTTCTTCATCTGTAGTTCCAGTATATGCTGAGTCAAAAAATTCATCAACTGACTCATAAGTTTTGTTTGGATCTACTAAATTTTTATATAAAAATTGTATATCTATTGCCATAATTTAACCCCAAATTGATTAATACTATTATTTATACGTATAAATACTACTATGGCAGCTACAGCTAATTATAATATAGACCAAGGTGCAACTTTCAGTTCAACTGTAACCGTAAGGGATAACAGCGGAGATCCGTTAGATTTAACGGGTTATACGGCAACTGCAAAAATGGCTTTGGGATATAGTTCCACAAGAACGAGAACAGATTTAACTATTGTGTTTGATAGTGATAGAACATCAGGAAATGTTACAATGTCATTAACTGCAACACAAACGGCTGCTTTAGAAGCGCCTGCAAGATATGTTTATGATTTAGACATAACAGATTCTTCAGGAACAGTAACAAGAATAATTGAAGGTCTAATTACAACTAGACCTAACGTATAATAGGAGAAAATATGAGTAGTGAATTGAACACAGCAACAGACGTAACTAAAGAACAAACTTTTACAATTGATGGTAAAGACTATAAAAGAAGTGAGTTAAATACAAAAACTTTAAATAGTATTATCATTAGACAAGACTTACAAGCAACCAGAGTTAAGTTGTCTTTAGAGTTAGAAAAAGTTGCTATTTTACAAAAACACTATGATGATATTATTGCCAGTGAATTGGGTATTGATACATCAAAAGAAGCTGAAAAAAAGTAGTTATTAATTAGTTTTACATTACCTTATTATTATAAATATTATAAACTTACTAGTAATAAGGTAATATGTCAGACAGAATAACAGCTACAATTAATAATAATACTTCGGGACCGAGAAGCGTTTCCGTTACCGTACCATCAGCTTCAACAAGGTTAAATGCTTTGAGTGATGTAAATGCCACATCATTGGCAGATGGTGCAATGTTACAATATGATAATGATTCTAAAAAATGGACAAGTCGAAATGATATAAAAACTGAAAGTGGTAATTTAATTCTTAACGGTGGCACATTTTAAAAAAAAGGGAGAGATTTTAAATGGCAACAATAATCAAAATTAAACGAACCACTGGTGCTAATGCACCCAGCGGCCTTAACCAAGGGGAACTAGCTTATGTCTATGATACTTCAGCAACCGATAGTGGTGCTGGTGGTAACGGTTATAGGTTATTCATTGGTGATCCAACATCTTCATCTAATTCAGCAATTGAAATTGGTGGAAGATATTACACACAACTTTTAGACCACACACCAGGAACGCTAACTGCGTCTTCTGGTTTAATAGTAGATTCTAATAAAGCAATTGATGAATTGTTTATTGGTAATAATGCTACTACAGGTGGTACAATAAAATTAAACGAAGGTACTAATAACGGTGCAAACTTTGTAGCTCTTAAATCTCCCAACTCATTAGCTGCAGACGTTACTTATACTCTTCCAGGTACTTACTCAAACGGTCAATTTTTAACAGTTGATGGTTCTGGTAATTTAAGTTTTGCTGCTATTCCATCAGGTTCATTTACACTTGCTGGTGATAGTGGTACTGACACATTTACTACTGGTCAAACTTTAACGTTTACTGGTGACACAGGAATTACTACATCTATTACAGATAATGAAATAACAATAGATTTAGATGACACTGCTGTAACTCCAGGTAGTTATGGTTCTTCAACTGCAATTCCAACATTTACTGTTGATCAACAAGGTCGTTTAACAGCGGCTGGTACGGCTACAATATCAACAACTTTAGATATTGCTGCTGATAGTGGTACAGACGATGGTGTTGCGTTAGGTTCAGACACATTAACATTTACTGGTGGTACAAACATTGATACTTCAGTTTCAGGTGATACAATTACAATTAGTACACACGCTGACGTACTAACAGCTTCATCAACACATACTTTAACAAATAAAACATTTGACGCAAATGGAACTGGTAACTCTATATCTAATATAGAAGTTGCTGATTTTGCTTCAGGTGTTGTTGATACAGATTTAAGTTCTGTTTCTGCAAGTGATAATACACTTGCTTCTGCTAAAGCAATTAAAGCTTATGTTGACTCACAAGTTACAGCACAAGATTTAGATGTAACAACAGATTCAGGAACAATTGCTATTGATTTAGATAGTGAAACATTATCTGTTTCTGGTGGTACTGGTATTGATACGTCTGCTACAGGTAATGCAATTACAGTAGCTATAGACAGTACTGTTGCTACATTAACAGGAAATCAAACTTTACAAAACAAAATAATTGATAGTGCAAACAACACTTTAACATTAGATTTATCTGAAGGTACTTTAACTGGTACAATTGCTGAATTTAATAGTGCGTTAAGTGATGGTTCTTTTGCTACATTAGCAGGAACAGAAACACTATCAAATAAAACACTTACAGCACCTAAATTTGCTGACGCTGGTTATCTTGCTGACGCAAATGGTAATGAGTTAATTCTATTAAGAACAACTGCAAGTGCTGTTAATGAATTACAAGTTACTAACGCTGCTACTGGTGATGGTGTAGAGATTGCTACAACTGGTGGTGATACTAATATTGATTTAGTATTAAATCCAAAAGGTTCTGGTACTGTTGATGTTAATTCAAGTAGAATTACAAACGTTACTGATCCTTCAAGTGACCAAGACGCTGCTACAAAAGCATATGTTGATAGTGTTGCAAACGGATTAGATGTAAAAGAAAGTGTTAAAGTTGCTACAACAGCAAATTTATCTGCTACATATGATAATGGTGCAGGAACATTAACAGCTGGTTCAAATGGTGCAATATCAATTGACGGTGTTACTTTAAGTCAAGGTGACAGATTATTAGTTAAAGATCAATCAACAGATACTCAAAACGGTATCTATACTGTAACAACTGTTGGAGATGGTTCAACTGCATATGTATTATCAAGAGCTCCTGATGCTGACACAGCTTCAGAATTAACTGGTGGTACTTTTTTCTTTGTTGAACAAGGTTCTACAAATGCTGATAATGGTTATGTTGCTACACATAACGGTACACCAACATTTGGTTCTACAAGTATTACATTTGCTCAATTCTCTGGTGCTGGTCAAATAAGTGCTGGTGATGCTTTAACAAAAACTGGTAATCAATTAGATGTTGCTGTTGACGACACTACAATTGAAATATCATCTGACGCATTACAAATTAAATCAACTTATACTGGTCAAACATCAATCACAACATTAGGAACTATCAATCAAGGTACTTGGAATGGTACAGTTATTGACGAAGTATATGGTGGTACAGGACAATCTTCTTACACTACTGGTGATATTTTATATGCAAGTGGATCAAACACACTTGCTAAATTAACACTTGGTGCAAGTGGTAAAATTTTACAATCAGACGGTAGTAATATTGCGTACGGCGACCTAGACGGCGGAACTTACTAATCGTTTATATAAGAGAGATATATGGCGACAGTTATTAAGTTAAAAAGAGGTACTGGCACTCCAACTATAAGTGATCTTGTAAGTGGAGAGGTAGCAATTGATACATCATCTCAAAAGTTTTATATCAATGACGCTGGTGTTATAAAAGAAATAGGTGGTGCGGCTGCTGCTGGTAATGGTGCATTAGTTGATTTAACCGATACAAATTTTACAACTCAACTACCTAGTCAAATTTTAAATTATAATGGTACTGAATGGAAAAATGATTTTCAACATAATGTTGGTAAAAGAGTACCCTTTACAAAAACAGATGGTACAGAAACCACTCTTGCTCTTGTAAATAATAAAGATATGACTACAGTTAATGGATTTTTAGATCACGTTGTTGTGCAATCATATTATTTACCGTTTACAACTGCAAATGGAACATCAATACAAACAATTAGACCAGGCCATATGCCAACAATGGAAGGAATATAAGATAAATGAGTTCTAAAACACCAATACGAGCAACGTTTAATGGATCTGAAGTATCAGGTCTTGCCGAATATCAATCAGGTGAATTTATTGATCTATCACACGGAGGTCTTGGTGCCTCTTTATCTATTGGTACCACAGGTCAGGTTTTAAAAGTCAACTCTGCTGGTACAGCTTTAGAATTTGGTAACGTTGAAGCGATTGTAAACATTGATAACGCTATTGATTTAACAAGTTCAACACTTGCGGCTAGTGATCAAATTTTATTATCAGATGGTGGAACTGAAGGTAGAGTTACATTATCACAATTAGATACTTTATTTTCTGGCACTACACAAACTCTAACAAACAAAACTTTAACCGACCCTATTATTTCAAATACAATTATATTTGAAGGTTCTACAGTTAATGATTATGAAACAACTTTACAAGTTACAGACCCTACTGCTGATAGAACAATTACTTTTCAAAATGCTAGTGGTACAGTTGCTTTCTTATCAGACGTATCTGGTGGTGGTCAACCTGGTGCATTTACAACATTAACACTTGATAACAACATTGTTTTTGAAGGTGCTACAGCTGATGAATATGAATTAACTTTATCTGTCGCTGATCCAACAGCAGATAGAACAGTTACCATACCTGACGCCACAGGCACAATAGTATTAAAAGATACTACAGATACTTTAACTAATAAGTCAATCAGTTTAACAAACAATACATTAACAGGCACATTAGCAGAATTTAATTCTGCTTTATCAGATGGTTCTTTTGCTTCATTAGCAGGAACAGAAACACTTACAAATAAAACTATTGATAGTGCTAATAACACAATTACTTTAGATTTATCTGAAGGCACTTTAACTGGTACTTTATCAGAATTTAATTCTGCTTTATCAGATGGTTCTTTTGCTTCATTAGCAGGAACAGAAACGTTAACTAATAAATCTATAAGTTTAACAAATAATACTGTAACAGGTACTCTTGCTGAATTTAATAGTGCTTTAAGTGATGGTTCTTTTGCTACATTAGCAGGAACAGAAACACTTACCAATAAAACTATTAACACTGCTAATAACACAATTACAATTGTCGAGGCAGACATATCTGATTTACAATCTTACATACTCGCTGACAGTACTGATACGTTATCAAATAAAACAATTGATAGTGCTTCTAATACAATTACGTTGGATTTATCTGAAGGTACTTTAACTGGTACAATTGCTGAATTTAATAGTGCGTTAAGTGATGGTTCTTTTGCTACATTAGCAGGTACTGAAGCTCTTACAAATAAAACTATTAGTGGTTCAAGTAACACACTAACTAACGTTGCTAATGCGTCTTTAATTAATTCAACAATTACACTTGCTGGAGACTCAGGTTCACAAGCAATAGACTTAGGTGACACTTTAACAATTCAAGGTACATCAAACGAAATAGAAACATCACAATCAGGCGATACATTAACTATTGGTTTACCAAGTGATGTAACTATCGGACAAGATTTAAGCGTAAGTAGAAATTTAACAGTTACAGGAAACTTAACTGTAAATGGAACTACTACAACAGTTAATACAACAAACACAACTGTTTCAGATTCAATATTAGAATTAGCAACAGGTACAACAGGAACACCTGCTAATGACGCTGGTATCGTAATTGAAAGAGGAGATAGTAACAACGCATTTATCGGATTTGATGAAAGTGCTGACAAATTTATTGTTGGTACTGGTACGTTTACTGGTGCAACATCTGGTGATTTAACAATTACAACTGGTACATTAGTTGCAAATTTAGAAGCTACAACTGCTACACTAGGCGGTAGTGATATTCTATCAACTGATAACACTAAAACTTTATCAAATAAAACTATTAATCTTTCAAACAATACTTTAACAGGTACAGCTGCAGAATTTAATAGTGCATTGAGTGATGGAACATTTGTTGAAATTGACGCTTCACAAACATTAACAAACAAAACTTTAACTACTCCTGTTATTTCATCTATTTCAAATACAGGAACATTAACACTTCCTACAAGTTCAGATACATTAGTCGGAAGAGCTACAACAGACACACTAACTAATAAAACAATTAGTGGTTCAAGTAACACTTTATCTAATATTGATAACTCATCTTTAAGTAATTCTACAATTACTATTCAAGGAAGTGATTCAAGTTCAGACGCTGTTGCTCTAGGAGAAACATTAATAATTGCAAACGGTGAAGGTATTACTACAGAAATTGCTTCAAATACTTTAACAATTACTGGAGAAGACGCTACAGATACAAACAAAGGTTTGGCTTCATTTAATGCTACAGACTTTTCAGTATCTTCAGGAAATGTTACTTTACAAACAGAAAGAATACAAGATATTGCTGGTGCAATGTTCAGTTCAAATACTGAAACATTAATTACAGCAACTTACCAAGATGTTGACGGCACAATAGATTTAGTTGTAGATAGTAATTTAGCAAACTATGATAACTCATCTTCTGGTTTCATAACAGCTTCATCTACATCAACGTTAACAAATAAAACTTTTGACGCAAACGGTACAGGTAACTCAATTTCAAATATTGAAGTTGCTGATTTAGCGTCTGGTGTTTTAGATACAACTTTTTCAAGTGTATCTGTAAGTGATAACACACTTGCTTCAGCAAAAGCAATTAAGGCTTATGTTGACGCTCAAGTAACTGCTAGTTCATTGGAAATTGCTGGTGATAGTGGTACTGGTTCAATAGATTTAGACACAGAAACTTTTTCAGTTTTAGGTGGTACAGGATTAACAAGTGCAAGTAGTGGAAATGCTATTACACTTAATATAGACAATGGCGGAGTTGATACTACACAACTAGCAGACGCTGCTGTTGAAACAGCTAAAATAGATAACCTTGCTGTAACTACTGCTAAAATAAATGATTTGGCTGTAACTAATGCTAAATTAGCTGCTGACTCAGTTGATGGAACAAAAATTGCTGATGACAGTATAAATTCAGAGCATTATGTAGATGGTTCAATTGATACTCAACACATTGGTGACGACCAAGTTACAACAGCTAAAATTGCTGACTTAAATGTAACTGAAGGTAAAATTGCAAACAATGCTGTTACTGTTGCTAAATTGGCAACTACTTTAGATTTATCATCTAACACAGTAACATTACCAAGTTCATTTGTAACTACAACAGGCACACAAACACTTACAAATAAAACAATAAGTGGTGCTTCAAATACTTTAACTAGTATTGGCAATGCGTCTTTAACTAATTCTACAATTACACTTACAGGTGATAGTGGTACAAATGCTATAGATTTAGGTGATACAATTACAGTTTCAGGAACTGCAAACGAAATAGAAACAAGTGTATCTGGTGATACTTTAACAATTGGTTTACCAGATGATGTTACAATTGGAAATAATTTATCTGTAACAGGTAACACTACAATTACAGGAAACTTAACAGTTAATGGTACTACAACTACAGTTAACTCAACAGCAGTTAATATTCAAAACGCATTTACATTTGAAGGTGCTAGTGCTGACGCATACGAAACAACTTTAACAGTTGTCGATCCTACTGCTGATCGTACAATAAGTTTACCAAACGCTTCTGGTACAATTGTATTAAGAGATACGACAGATACATTAACTAACAAAACTATAAGTGGTGCTTCAAATACTTTAACAAATATTGGAAACAGTTCATTAACAAATAGTAAGATAACAATTTCTGATGGATCAAATACACAAGATTTAGATTTAGGTAATACATTAACTATTACTTCAGGTGAAGGAATTGACGCTGTTGTATCTGCAACAGACACTTTAACAATTTCTGCTGAAGAAGCTACTTCATCTAATAAAGGGGTTGCTTCATTTAACGCTACAGACTTTACAGTAACTTCTGGTGCTGTAACTCTAAACGCTGAAAGAGTACAAGACATTGCTGGTGCAATGTTTAGTAGTAACACAGAAACACTTATTACTGCTACATACCAAGACGCTGATGGAACAATTGATTTAGTTGTTGATAATGATTTATCAAATTACGACAATACTACATCTGCCTTTATAACTGCTTCAAGTTCAGACACTTTAACAAACAAAACATTTGACGCAAATGGAACTGGTAACTCAATTACAAATATTGAAGTTGCAGACTTTGCTGCTGGTGTTTTAGATACCGATTTAGCATCTACATCTGCTTCACATAACACTTTAGTATCTGCTAAAGCTGTTAAAGATTATGTTGACGCTCAAGTAACTGCTAGTGACCTAGACTTTCAAGCAGATACAGGCGGTTCTTTATCTATTGATTTAGATAGTGAAACTTTATCGTTTACAGGTGGAACTGGTATTGATACAGTTGGTTCAGGAAATAATGTAACATTTAATATAGACTCAACTGTTGCGACATTAACAGGAACACAAACTTTAACTAATAAAACTTTAACTTCTCCTGTTATTTCTACAATTTCAAATACAGGAACTGTTACTTTACCAACATCTACAGACACATTAGTTGGTAGAAATACTACTGATACGTTAACAAATAAAACTATTGATACTGCTAACAACACAATTACTGTTGTTGAGGCAGACATATCTGATTTACAATCTTATATACTTGCTGATAGTACTGATACTTTACAAAACAAAACAATTAATTTATCAGATAATACTTTAACAGGTACAACAGCACAATTTAATAGTGCTTTATCAGATGGCTCATTTGCTACATTGGCTGGTACTGAAACATTAACAGGTAAAACAATTAATACTGCAAGTAACACAATTACTGTTGTTGAAGCTGATATTTCAGATTTACAATCGTACATTTTAGCGGACTCTGCTGATACTTTAGAAAACAAAACTATTGCTTTAGGAAGTAATACAATCTCTGGTTCACTTGCTGAATTTAATAGTGCATTATCAGATGGTTCTTTTGCTTCATTAGCAGGAACAGAAACATTAACAAATAAAACTTTAACAAGTCCAGTAATTGCTACAATTACAAATGTAGGAACATTAACACTACCTACGTCAACTGATACACTAGTTGGTAGAGCTACTACTGATACATTAACTAACAAATCTATTAGTTTAACAAATAATACTGTAACAGGTACTCTTGCTGAATTTAATACTGCTGTATCAGACGCTACATTAGTTTCTACAACAGGTACAGAAACACTAACTAATAAAACTATTAATAGTGCAAATAACACAATTACAATTACCGAATCTGATATTTCTGATTTAGGTGCGTATATTACAGCTTCATCTACAGATACTTTAACAAATAAAACTATTAACGCTTCACAATTAGTAGATAGTTCAGTTTCAAATGCTAAATTAGCAAACTCTACAGTATCATATGGTGGTATTCAATTATCATTAGGTGGATCAGACGCAACACCAGCTTTTGATTTATCAGACGCAACAAATTATCCTACAAGTTCACTAGTTGGTACAATCACAAATGCTCAGTTAGCTGGTTCTATCAGTAATGATAAACTTGCAAACTCATCTATAACTGTTACAGATGGAACTACATCAACTGCTACTTCATTAGGTGGAACAATTACATTCTCTGGAACTGCAAACGAAGTAGAAGTATCAGAAAGTTCTGGAACAATAACGGTTGGTTTACCAGATAACGTAACAATAGGAAATAATTTAGTTGTAACAGGTAATTTAACAGTTTCAGGTTCAACAACAACTGTAAATACAGAAACAATTAATTTAGCTGATAACACAATTGTTCTAAACTCAAATGCTACAGGTTCTGCTACAGAAAATGGTGGTATTGAAATAGAACGTGGTGATGATACAAATAAAACATTATTATGGAACGAAACATCAGATAAATGGACTGTTGGTTCTGAAACATTTGTTGCTGGAACATTTGAAGGTGCTTTAACTGGTAACGTAACTGGTAATGTAACTGGAGATGTAACTGGAGATGTAACAGGAAATTTAACTGGTGATGTAACTGGTGATGTAACAGGAAATTTAACTGGTAATGTAACTGGTGATGTAACAGGTAATGCTGACACAGCTACTGCATTAGCGACTGCTAGAACAATTGGTGGCGTATCATTTGATGGCACAGCAAATATTAATTTACCAGGTGTTAATACAACAGGTAACCAAGATACTTCAGGTAACGCTGCAACGGCTACTGCGTTAGAAACTGCTAGAACAATTGCTGGTCAATCATTTGACGGTACTGCTAATATCACAATTGCTTCAACAGATTTATCTAACACGTCAAATATTACTTTAAATGACGCAACACAAACTTTAACTAATAAAACTTTAACTAGTCCAGTAATTGCTACAATTTCAAATACAGGTACTTTGACATTACCAACAAGTACAGGTACAGTAGCACTTACAAGTGATATTCCTACAAATAATAATCAGTTAACAAATGGTGCAAGTTATATAACTGCTTCTAGTACAGACACATTAACTAATAAATCTGGTAACATATCACAATGGACAAATGATGCTGGTTACTTAACTTCGTTTACAGAAACAAACGACTTAACAGCTTCAGTAACTTGGGCAAATGTACCTGACGCAAATATAACTGAAAGTTCAGTAACGCAACACCAGGCAGCATTAAGTGTTACAGAATCACAAATTAGTGATTTACAGTCTTACATTACGGCTACAAGTACAGATACATTAACAAATAAAACAATTGACGCTTCTAGTAATACAATATCAAATATTGGAGACAGTCAATTAACAACAGGTATTGACGCTGCTAAGATTTCATCTGGATCAGTAAGTAATACTGAATTTGATTATTTAGATGGTGTTACATCAAGTATTCAAACACAAATAGACAACAGAGCAACAAAAGGTTTTGCTATTGCTATGGCAATTGCATTATAAATATATAAATAAGAGAGAGAAAACATGGCACAAAATTTTAGAAGATACACAGCAAGAAACGTTGGAACTTCAGCTACAACAGTATTTACAGCTGACAGTTATGACACAATAATCGGTATAGGATGCGCTAATATTACAACGGCTGAAATAAAAGTTGACGTTATATTAAATGACGCTGATTCTTCAAATGACGTGTACCTTGTTAAAGGTGCACCAATTCAAAGTGGTGGTGCTTTACAAGTAATAGATGGTGGGGCTAAATACGTAGTAAAAAGTGGAGACGTTTTAAAAGTCGTTTCTAATACTGCTAGTTCACTTGATGTTATTGTAAGTACAGTAGATGATATTTCAACATAAGGAAATTAAATGGCTTATATAGGAAACAACATAGATAGTAGTAAAGTCAGATTTGCTGAAATGAAGGCTACTTCTTTAGACAAATCAGCAGTACAAACAATTTATTTGAGTGGTGGTGAAGCTGGGGTTAATAATTCACCAGTAGATGCTTTTGGGATTTCTTTAGAACAAGTAATAACGGATTGTGAAAATCCAGGTTTCGATATTATTGATATGGGAACAATTGTTGCGGCAGTTGGAATAGTTGATTTTGGTTATATTTAAAAATTAAAAACAAAGGTAGTTAAACAACTTATTATTATAAATAATACAAGTTAGTTTGTTAAAAAAGGGAGAGAGCAACAATGCCAACAATTTTACAATTAAGAAGAGGTACTACTGCTGAAAACGATGCCTATACAGGTTCAGTCGGTGAATTAACAGTAGATACTACATTAAATAAACTTCGTTTACACGATGGATCTACTGCAGGTGGTGACACTATTGGAGATGGATCAGGAAATATTCAAATCGGTGTAACAGGAAATAACGAAATAGATACATCATCAGGAAATCTTACTATAGATTCAGCTGGTGGTACAGTTACAGTTGATGATAACTTAACAGTATCAGGTAACTTAACAGTATCAGGAACAACTACTACTGTAAACTCAACTACTATTGATGTACAAAATGCTTTAGTATTTGAAGGTAGTACAAGTGACGATAACGAATTAACTTTAACAGCAGGTGACCCTACTGCTGATAGAACAATTACTCTTCCAGACGCTACTGACACATTAGTTGGTAAAGCAACAACAGATACTTTAACAAACAAAACTTTAACAAGTGCTGTATTAAATACAAGTGTTTCAGGTACTGCTATATTAGATGAAGACAATATGGCATCTGACTCTGCTACACAACTTGCAACTCAACAATCTATTAAGGCATATGTTGACTCACAAGTTACAGCTCAAGATTTAGATGTTGCTGGTGATACTGGTACAGCTGCTATTGATTTAGATAGTGAAACATTTACAGTTGCTGGTGGAACTGGTATTAGTACTTCAGGTGCTACAAACACATTAACAATAAATTTAGATGACACAGCTGTTTCTGCTGGTGCTTATGGTTCTTCAACTGCAATTCCAACATTTACAGTTGACGCTCAAGGACGATTAACTGCTGCTGGTACAGCTGCCATATCTTCAAATATGTCAATTGCTGGTGATAGTGGTACAGACACAATCACAGTTGGTACAGATACTTTCACAATTGCTGGTGGTGCTGGATTAACATCAACTGCTACAACAGATACAATTACTTTAAACATTGATAGTACTGTTGCAACATTAACTGGTTCTCAAACACTTACAAACAAAACAATCAATAGTGCTTCAAACACAATTACAATTACTGAATCTAATATATCAGATTTAGGTTCTTATATTACAGCTAGTTCTACTGAAACATTAACTAATAAAACTATTGATAGTGCTTCAAACACTTTAACATTAGATTTATCTGAAGGTACTTTAACTGGTACAACAGCACAATTTAATAGTGCATTAAGTGATGGTTCATTTGCTACATTGGCTGGTACTGAAACATTAACTAATAAAACTTTAACTAGTCCAACAATCACAGGTACAGGTGCTATCGCTGGTACATTTACTGGTGATGTTACAGGTAATGCCGATACGGCAACTGCATTAGAAACTGCTAGAACAATTGCTGGTCAATCGTTTGATGGTAGCGCTAATATAACAATTGCTTCAACAGATTTATCAAACACAAGTGATGTTGTATTATTAACATCAACTCAAACGTTAACAAACAAAACTTTAACCAGTCCTACAATCACAGGTACAGGTGCAATCGCAGGAACATTTACTGGTAATATTACTGGTGACGTTACAGGTAATGCTGACACAGCAACTACACTTGCAACTGCTAGATCAATTGCTGGTCAATCATTTGATGGTAGTGCTAATATTACAATTGCTGCTACAGATTTATCCGACACAGATCAAAGTTTATCTACTACAGATAATGTAACGTTTAATGATTTAACCGTTTCTGGTAATTTAACAGTAAGTGGTACTACAACATCAGTAAATACAGAAACTATAAATCTTGCTGATAACACTATTACTTTAAATAGTAATGAAGCAGGCACACCATCACAAGACGGTGGTATAGAGATTGAACGAGGAACATCTACAAATAAAACTTTAGTTTGGAACGAAACAGATGATAAATGGACTGTTGGTTCAGAAACATTTGTAGCAGGAACATTTGAAGGTGCCTTAACAGGTAATGTTACAGGTAACGTAACAGGTGATGTTACAGGTAATGCCGATACGGCAACTGCATTAGAAACTGCTAGAACAATTGCTGGTCAATCGTTTGATGGTTCAGCAAATATAACTATCGCTTCAACAGATTTATCTAATACGTCAAATATAACTTTAAATGACGCAACACAAACCTTAACTAATAAAACATTAACGTCACCTACAATTACAGGTACGGGTACGATTGCTGGTACATTCACAGGTAATATTACTGGAGATGTAACAGGTAACGCTGACACAGCAACAACATTAGCAACGGCTAGAACAATCGCTGGTCAGTCATTTGATGGTAGTGCAGACATAACTATTGCTTCAACTGATTTATCAGATACAGCTGATATTGCGTTACTGACTGCTACACAGACTTTGACAAACAAAACAATTGCTGCTGGATCAAACACGATTTCAGGCCTTACATCTTCACACTTTGCTAGTGCTGTTACATTAGTAATTAATGATTCAACTGGATCTGCTGTTAAGACAATTGTTGGTTCTGCAAGTTAATAATCAATTAATCTAAACCGATTTTTAGACACACCATAATTGCGTCTTTGCAACGCCTAATAATCGTATAAATAGTATAAAAGGATTAGTATGGCCAACCCAGCAACAAGAGAAGAATTAAAACAGTACGCTTTAAGAACATTAGGCAAGCCTGTCATTGAGATAAATGTAGATGACGATCAGGCTGAAGATAGAATAGATGAAGCGTTACAATATTTTGCTCAATATCATTATGATGGCGTTGAAAGAACATACCTTAAATATCAAGTAACTCAAGCAGACGTAGATAGAATTAAATCACCTACAGGTGATACTGCGTCAAGTGTTACTAAAAATTCAGTTACTACTGCATGGACTGAACAAAATAATTTCATAGTAGTACCAGAAGCTGTATTAGCAGTTACAAGAATATTCCCTCTATCAAATAGAGGTAATCAAAATATGTTTGATGTACGATATCAAATGAGATTAAATGATCTATATGATTTTTCATCTACTTCAATTATTCATTATGAAATGGTAATGAAACATTTAGATTTTTTAGACCACATATTAGTAGGTGAAAAACCTATTAGATTTAATCAATACAATAACAAATTATTTGTAGATATGGATTGGAAAACAGATATATCAGTAGGTGAGTATCTTGTTATTGAATGTTTTAGAAAATTAGACCCTACGGTTATGACAGACGTTTATAACGACATATACTTAAAAAGATATGTTACTGCATTACTTAAAAGACAATGGGGTGCGAATCTATCAAAATTTAATGGTGTTACTATGATTGGTGGTGTAACACTAAATGGTCAACAAATATTTTCAGAAGCTTTAGAAGATATAAGAAAATTAGAAGAAGAAATAAGAGGCACATACGAAACGCCTGTAACGTATATGATAGGATAAAACCATGCCAGTTAATCATTATTTTCAAGGTGGCAATGGTATAGGAAATGACTCTGAAAAAAGATTACACGAAGATTTAATCATAGAAGGTCTAAAAATTTACGGCCACGATTGTTACTATTTACCAAGAACACTTGTTAACCACGATTTAGTTTTAGGAGAAGATGTCCTATCTAAATTTGATCAATCATATATGTTAGAAATGTATATTGAAACAACTGAAGGATTTGCAGGTGAACAAGAATTAGTATCTAAATTTGGTTTAGAAATTAGAGAAGATACAACATTTATGATTTCTAAACGTAGATGGCAAAATCAAGTTGATAGTACAGCTACATTAATCAAAACAGGAAGACCAAACGAAGGTGATTTAGTTTATGTACCTTTAATGAACAGTTTTTTTGAAATACAGTTTGTTGAAGACCAAGAGCCATTTTTTCAATTAGGCAATTTGCCAGTTTATAAATTAAAAACAACTAGATTTGAATATAGTTCAGAAAAATTAAACACTGGTGTGCCAGAAATTGACGTTGCTGAAGATAGATTATCTATAGACCAATTACAACATCAATTAACATTAGAAGATGGTGGTGGTATCATGTTAGAGGATTCTGATACTACATTAAACACTATAAACTTCTTATTGACAGAAACACACGAAGATAAAAATCTTGCAACACAAACTAGAGATTATGCTGATAACGCCACGTACAATGCTGACGCTGGGTTTGATACTGCTAGTACAGGTGATGACATATTAGACTTTACAGAAAGAAACCCTTTCGGAGAGGTTGATGAAACATAATGTTTGGAAAACAATTTTACCACGAATCATTAAGAAAAATTGTTGTATCATTTGGTACAATATTCAATAACATTATCATTGTAAGAAAAGATGGTGATGGTGGTACAATACAAAGATTAAAAGTACCTCTTGCATATTCGCCTAAAGAAAAGTTTTTAACAAGATTAGAACAACAACCTAATTTAGATCAAAGAGAAATGGCAATGTCATTACCTCGTATGGGTTTTGAAATTGCTGGTTTGTCTTATGACTCATCTCGTAAGTTACAAAGAGTTGGTAAGTTTAAAAATGTAAATACTTCAGACGCAACTAAACAATATTATCAATACAATCCTGTACCTTACAATTTGTCATTTAACTTATATTCATTTACAGCAACTGCTGAAGATGGTCTATGTATTATAGAACAAATACTACCATACTTTCAACCAGACTATACAGTTACAGTAAATGCAATACCAAGTATGGGTATAAAAAGAGATGTACCGATAACACTAAATAGTGTTGATTATCAGGATACATATGATGGTTCATTTACACAAAGAAGAGCTGTAAACTATACATTAAACTTTACAGCAAAAACTTATCTATATGGCCCTATATATTCTAGTAAAGTTATTAAAACTGCTCAAACAGATTTATATAACGACACAGGCACTAGTGCAGAAAAAGAAGAAAGAATTGTTGTAGTTCCTAATCCGACAACTGCTGACGCTGATGATGATTTTGGATTTACAACAACTATAACGAATTATTAATTATGACTATAGATGAAAAAATAAACGAAGCTCTTGGTATCTCTAACGAGAAAATACTAACTAAAGCTGTTGTCAAAAAAGAATATACACCTCCTGTACCTAGGTTAGAAGATAAAAATAAAGAAGATGTGGACAATGATTACAAGTATAGTAGAGAAAACTATTACAATCTTATAGAACGAGGCCAAGACGCAATTCAAGGCATACTTGATATTGCAAACGAAAGTCAACACCCTAGAGCATACGAAGTTGCAGGTAACTTAATTAAACAAGTTGCTGACACAGTTGATAAGTTACAAGACTTGCAAGGTAAATTAAAAAATCTAAAAGACGTTCCAAATAAAACATCTACAAATATTAAACAAGCATTATTTGTTGGTTCTTCAGCAGAGTTACATAAAATGTTAAAGAATAAAAATAAAGATATTGAAAGTGAAGAAGACAAAGATTTTAAAAAGGTAAATCCTAATGACTGAAGCATATCTAGGTAACCCTAACCTATATAAAGCAAATCTACAACAAAGTTACACCGAAGATCAAGTAAGAGAGATTGCAAAGTGCATGGATGATCCTATACACTTTATAAAAACATATACTAGAATTGTAAATATTGATGAAGGTCTAGTACCTTTTAATATGTATGGTTTTCAGGAAAAAATGGTTAAGACATTCCATGAAAATCGTTTTTCTATTTGTAAACTACCAAGACAGTCAGGTAAGTCAACAACAATTATTGCATATCTATTACATCAAGTTATATTTAACGATAATATAAATGTGGCCATACTTGCCAACAAAAGTTCTACTGCTAGAGATTTATTAGGTAGACTTCAACTTGCATATGAAAACTTACCTAAATGGTTACAACAAGGTGTCTTAAACTGGAACAAAGGTTCACTTGAATTAGAAAACGGTTCAAAGATACTTGCAGCTGCAACATCAAGTTCCGCTATTCGAGGTGGTTCATTTAATATCATATTCCTTGATGAGTTTGCTTTCATACCTAATAACATATCTGAGCAATTTTTTAGTTCAGTATATCCTACAATTTCTTCTGGTAAATCTTCTAAAGTTATGATTGTATCTACACCACATGGTATGAATATGTTTTATAAACTGTGGAATGACGCAATACATGGAAGAAACGATTATAAACCTATTGAAGTACATTGGTCAGAGGTACCTGGTAGAGATGATAAGTGGAAAGAAGAAACAATTAGAAACACAAGTGAGGCACAATTTGCTACAGAGTTTGAGTGTGAGTTTGTAGGTTCAGTAGATACATTAATCAATCCATCTAAATTACGAAACTTATCACACAATACACCACTAGTATCTAACGAAGGTTTAGATATGTACGAAAGAGCAGAAAAAGGTAAAGATTATGTTATGACAGTTGACGTAGCACGTGGTACTGTAAGAGATTATTCTGCCTTTACTGTATTTGATGTAACACAAATGCCATATAAGTTGGTTGCAAAATTTAGAGATAACGAAATTAAACCTATATTATTTCCTCATACTATTGAGAAAGTCGCAAGAGCATATAACAATGCTCATATATGTGTTGAAGTAAATGATCTAGGACATCAAATAGCAGACGCTTTACAGTTTGAATTAGAATACACAAACTTATTAATGTGTATGATGAAAGGTAGAGCAGGTCAGATATTAGGTGGTGGTTTCAGTAAAAGAGGTACGCAATTAGGTGTACGTATGACCAAACAAGTAAAACGTATAGGTTGTTCTAACTTAAAATCATTGTTAGAAGGCGACAAGATATTGATAAATGATTTTCATACAATACAAGAGTTATCAACATTTGTAAGAAGAGGATCAGGTTGGCAAGCAGAGGAAGGTTCTAATGACGATTTAGTTATGTGTTGCGTTATATTTGCATGGATAACAAATCAAAGATATTTCAAAGAAATGACAGACCAAGATGTACGTGCTAGAATGTATGAAGAACAACAAAACGCAATAGAACAAGATATGGCACCCTTTGGTTTCATGGACAATGGTATGGAAGAAGAATATCAACAAGATGATAGTGGCGAAGTATGGCGGCCAGTTACCGTACGAAAAGGTGAGATATTATAAATATAAACGAGATTAATGATACCTATTAGCTAATAAGAGGAGAACAAACATATGGCATTTCAAGTTTCACCAGGTGTTCTCGTACAAGAGAGGGATTTAACAAACGTAATCCCAGCAGTGGCAACTACGATCGGTGCCGTTGCAGGACAATTCAATCAAGGACCTATGGACGAAGTTACGTCTATTAGTTCGGAGAAAGAATTAGTAGAAACGTTTGGTAAACCTGACTCTACAAACTTTGAATTTTGGTTTAGTGCTGCAAGTTTCTTGCAATACTCATCAAGTTTAAGGGTAGTACGAGCTGCAAACACTTCAAGTGTTAACGCTGTTGTATCTGGATCAGCATTAAGAATTAAGAACACAGATCATTATCAAAACGGTGACGGAAGTACAGGACCTTATAACGATGGTTCGGCTAACGTTGGCGAATGGGCTGCAAGAACAGCAGGCGCATGGGGTAATAACTTAAAAGTTTCAGTATGTCCGAGTGCAACGGCATATGAAACAGTAAATAAAACAACAACAAATGACGCTTCAACAGCAGTTGGAGATACAACTATCGTATTAACTTCAGGAACTGATTTTAATGTAGGTGATATTGTAAACTTCGGCGAGTCAGGTGGACATGAATATAGAGTTACAGATGTTTCAACAGACACTTTAACTTTTGTAAGACATCCATCAGGCACAGGCGGACTACACACAGCTGTTGCAAACGGTTCACAAGTAAGAAGAAGATGGCAATACTACGATCTAGTAGATAAAGCGCCAGGAACATCAACATACGCTTCTAATAGAAGTGGTGTAAATGACGAAATGCACATAGTAGTCGTTGATGAAGACGGTGGTATTACAGGTACTGCTGGTGAAGTTTTAGAAGTTTATGATTCAGTATCAAAAGGATCAGACGCTAAAACAGCACAAGGCGATACTAACTACTACGTTGACGTACTTTACAACCAATCAGAATACATCTATTGGATGGATCACGTTGCGACAGGAACAAATTGGGGTAGTGCAGTTGCAGGAATAACATTTACTGCTCTGTCAGCACCTTTTACTAGATCACTTATAGATGGTGCAGATGGTTCAACAGTAAGTACTGCTGAATTAAAAGCTGCTTACGAAAAATACAATGACGCTGATACTGTAGATGTTAACTTAATCATCGCTGGTAAAGGTGACGCTACACACATTGATAACTTAATTACAATCGCTGAAAACAGAAAAGACGCAATAGTATTTGTTTCTCCTGAAAGAACGGATGTAGTTAATGTTTCAAATAGTACTACTCAAACAACTAACGTAAAAAGTTTCTTTGACAGTATTAGATCATCATCATACGTTGTATTTGATAGTGGTTACAAATATACATACGACAAATATAATGACGTATTCAGATATGTTCCTTTAAATGGTGACATTGCTGGATTAGCTGCAAGAACAGACTTAATCGCAGACTCATGGTTCTCACCTGCTGGTTTCAACAGAGGAGTAATTAGAGGTGCAGTTAAACTTGCTTACAATCCAACACAAGGACAAAGAGATGAATTGTACAGAGCGAGAGTAAACCCAGTTGTAACATTACCAGGACAAGGTACTTTATTGTTTGGTGATAAAACTGGATTATCAACGCCGAGTGCTTTTGATAGAATAAACGTAAGAAGATTGTTTATTACTTTGGAGAAGGCAATATCAACAGCTTCTAAATTTCAACTATTTGAATTTAATGACGAGTTTACAAGAGCTCAATTTAGAAACATAGTTGAACCATTCCTAAGAGATGTACAAGGTAGAAGGGGTGTTACAGACTTTAGAGTAGTTTGTGATTCTTCTAATAACACTGCTAATGTCATTGATAGTAATGAGTTTAGAGCTGATATATTTGTTAAACCAAATAGATCAATCAACTTTATACAACTACAATTCGTTGCGACACGATCAGGCGCCGCATTTGAAGAAGTGGTAGGAGGATAAACACATGCCAAATATAAATGACTTTAAAGCTAAGTTAAGAGGCGGTGGAGCTCGTGCCAATCAGTTTAGAGTAACAATGCCTTTTCCTGGTTTTGCTGCTGTAGGTGGTGAAACAGAAACTATGAGTTTCTTAACTACATCTACATCTTTACCAGGAATGACTGTAACGGAAGTTGCAATACCATTTAGAGGTAGGGAGTTATATGTTGCAGGTGATAGAACATTTGCTACATGGACTACAACTATTCTAAATGATACTAACTTCTTAATACGTAACGCTTACGAAAGATGGTTAAACGGTATCAACAATATGTCAGATAACGAGGGGTTAGTAAATCCTGTTGATTATCAAGTTGACGCATTTGTAGATCAGTTAGACCGAAATGGTAACGTGATTAAATCATACACATTCAGAGGAATGTTTCCAACAACTCTGGATGATATTGCTCTATCGTATAGTGATAACAACTCCGTAGAGAGTTTTACTGCTACACATAGATACCAATACTTTGAAACAAACACTACTACTTAATACCGTTATAAGTATTAATAGTAATAGGAGAAATTAAATTATGGCTGAACTGTTTGGGTTTAAGATAGAGCGTTTAAAAGACGCTACAACCGATCCAAGACAAAATATAGTTCCACCTCAAGCGGAAGACGGTACACAAACCGTCCCCGCTGGTGGGTTTTTTGCGTCTTATGGCGGATTTGATGTAACGGCTAGAAACGAGCTAGACTTAATAAGAAGATATAGAGAAGTATCACTTCATCCCGAGTGTGACCTTGCAATAGAGGATATCATATCTGAAGCAATCGTATCAAATGAAAATCAACAATCTGTACAATTAGATTTAAGTAAAATTGAGTACAGCGAATCTATCAAAAAGAAAATAAGAGAATCATTCCATGAAGTATTAAAGTTATTAAACTTTGATATAAAAGGCCACGACATCTTTAGAAGATGGTACGTAGATGGTAGATTATACTATCATAAAATTATAGACAAAGATAGTCCTAGGCTAGGAATTACAGAATTAAGATATATAGACCCTCGGAAAATCAAAAAGATTAGAGAGGTTAGAAAGCAAAGAACAGATGGTATGCCTTCTTCATTTGCTTTTGAAAACAAATTCCAAGAATATTATATATTCAACGAAAGAGGAATACACCCGACTGCTACATCTAACGCAGGTGGGTTAAGAATAGCACCAGATGCTATTTCGTTTTGTCCGTCTGGTTTAATAGATCAGCAGGCAAATCAAGTTTTATCTTATTTACACAAGGCAATTAAACCTGTCAATCAATTAAGAATGATTGAAGACGCTGTTGTAATATACAGAATTGCTCGTGCACCAGAAAGAAGAATATTCTATATTGATGTAGGTAACTTACCTAAAATTAAGGCTGAACAATATTTAAGAGATGTTATGGCTAGATATAGAAACAAACTTGTATATGACGCAAGTACAGGTGAAATTAAAGACGATAGAAATCAGATGAGTATGTTAGAAGACTTTTGGTTACCTCGTAGAGAAGGTGGGAGAGGAACTGAAATTACTACATTACCTGGTGGTCAAAACTTAGGTGAAATACAAGATATAGAATACTTCCAAAAGAAACTATATCGTTCTCTTAATATACCAATTAGTAGATTAGAAGGTGGTCAAGGATTTAATCTAGGTCGTGCAGCTGAAATTAGTAGAGATGAAGTTAAGTTTACTAAATTTGTAGGCAGACTACGTAAAAAATTCTGTATGCTTTTCCATGATCTATTAAAAACACAATTAATATTAAAAGGTGTTATTGCTCCAGAAGAATGGGACAGTATGCAAGGCGATATTACATATTCTTTCTTACAAGATGGTTACTTTGCTGAATTAAAACACAGCGAAATGATGAGAGAAAGAGTTATGCTCGCTCAACAACTAGAAGGGTATGTTGGTAGATATTTCTCTAATGAGTATATACGAACCAAGATATTAAAACAAAATGAAACAGAAATTGATGAAATTGATAAACAAATTAAAGAAGAAGGTTCTGAAGGACAAGCCGAAGAAGTCCCAGCCATCACGCCTAAAAAAGAAACGAATGGCAGTAAAGAAAAAGAACCAACATTAAAACCAAAAGAAGGAGAAAAAGATGTCGGAAGAAGTAATTAGATATGGTGCTGGTGGCGTTCCTTACGTAAAGAAAACAGAAGCACCTAAGGAAGAAGTTAAAGAAGAAGTAATATCTGAAATTTTAACAAAGAATCCTAACAAAGAAAAAAAATCTGAAACTACTAAAGAAAAAAAGTAATAGGAGATAAATAATATTATGAGTAAAGAAAATTTAAACAAGTTTGTTAATTCACTACAACAAGGTGACGCTAAACAGGCAGGAGATGACTTAAAAAATGCTCTTGCAGATAAAGTTAGTGCAGCCTTAGATGACGCTAAAGTTGATGTGGCAAAGTCAGTATTTACAGGACAACAAGGCGCAGACGCTCCAGAAGCGAATGTGTTTAGTGGTAATGATATAAGTGCTGAAACTCCTGCACCAGAGGTAGCTAGTGATGAAGTGGCTCAGTAATTTTATCAAAGATAATATAACTGAAGGCAACGATTATAAGCGTACTAGACAGTACAACAAACTCACGCCTAAAATGAAGCGTGCTGTAGATATGATATTCAGAGCTGCTGATAAAGACGCAGATGTAATATCTAATTTTGAAAAAAATGTCAATACAGCTGCAAAACAATTTGGTGTAAGTAAACAAGATTTAATGACGTATTTTGATAAAGAAACGTTAACAATTTTAAGGAGATAGAAATGGGAACATTTATAATAAAAGGAACCGCTATTGAAGGTACATTGACTGATAATTCAATCGACAATTCACCTTTTGTAAGAGTAGTTGCTACTGCTGCTACAAATACTATTACAGTAAAAGATGGCAGTACTACTTTAGGTACAACTTTATTACATTCTGCTGGCGATGAAATTACGATAGAAAAACATCCTAAACATACAATTTCATCAAGTGATGATATAAGTGCTACTGCTGTAGGCGTAGGACACTAACATGGCTGATACAGTATCTACACAAACATTAACAGATACGACAGGCGTAAAGTTTGCCGTTAAGATGACTAACTTTTCTGACGGTACAGGTGAAACTTTAGTTAAAAAAGTTGACGCTAGCGAAACAACTTTTATGACTGAAGACGGTAATCGTAAAATATCAAAAATCTTTTATTCAATAAACACTGCTAATCCTAAATCAGCAGTTGAATTGATATGGGATGGTACAGATAATGCAACGGCAGTTTTGTTGTCTGGTCAAGGTTTTTGGGACTTACGTGCCGATGGAAACGAGATTTTAAACAACGCAACAACACCTACAGGTGATGTTTTGCTTTCTACAAAAAACTTTGCAAACGGTGATAATTATACGATTTTAGTGGTTTTCAGATAGCAATTTGTATAAATATTAGAGAGAAATTAGAGATAGATACAAATGAAGTTAATTACCGAAGAAATATCAAACGCAGAATATATCGTAGAAGAAAAAAATGGTAAAAGAAATTATTCCATTAAAGGTATATTCATGCAATCAGACGTTAAGAATAGGAATGGAAGAATCTATCCTAAAGAAATCTTACAAAAAGAAGTTGTAAGATACAATAGAGAGTTCATCAATAAAAGCAGAGCATTCGGCGAACTTGGTCATCCTGATGGCCCGACAGTAAATTTAGAAAGAGTTTCGCATATGATTAAGGCTTTGTATCCAGAAGGCGCAAATTTTATAGGTGAAGCACGAGTTTTAGATACCCCATATGGAAAAATAGTGAAAAGTTTAATTGACGAGGGTGCAAAATTAGGTGTTTCAAGTAGAGGAATGGGTACACTTGCAAATGTAGGTGGTGCCAATGTAGTTAAAGACGATTTTTACCTTGCGACCGCGGCTGATATAGTCGCAGACCCAAGTGCTCCAGACGCTTTCGTAGAAGGCATTATGGAAGGCAAAGAGTGGGTTTGGAATAATGGGATTTTGAAAGAGCAAGAAGTAAACGAATTAAAGTTACAAGTAGAAAGTAAAGAGAGAATGGCAAGAGCAGAAAAGAATGCTCAAGTATTCGAATCTTTTCTTAAAAAACTGTAATTTTATAAATAGTAATTGACTCATTCCGAGAGGATTGGTGCATTTATTTTACAACAACAAGAAAAACTATTGAGGAGATAGAACGATGGCTGACAATACTGTGGCAGATTTGCCAACAAAAAATGCAGCTCCAGCTGAACCAGCAAAGTCGTTACAGGCAACTGTACAACAAGTGATGAATAAAGCAATCACTTCACCGACTGACGCAAAAGTAGATTTCGCACAAGGGGTTAACCACATTACAGGTGACCCACATCAAAAAAGTGCAGGTACAGCGGACGCAATGCCTACTCTCTCTGCTGAAAAAGAGCCTAAAAAAGATATTCAGGCTACTTACGAAGCTGATGAGAAAAAGGACGAAAAAGAAAAAGAAGATATGAAAGAAGCAGAACACTCTAAAGATGATGAGAAGAAAAAAGAAGATGTGAAAGAGGGTGAAATGCCAGCTGGTCTTAAAAAATACCTAGATAAAAAGGATGATAAAGAAGACGAGAAAAAAGAAGAAAAAGAAGACAAGAAAGACGTTAAAGAAGCTGAAGACAAAGAAGACGTTAAAGAATCTGAGTCAAAAGAAGATGAAAAGAAAAAAGAAGAGTCTTATGATGACAAGAAAAAAGACGTTAAAGAAGCAGAAGAAAAAGAAGATGAAAAAGAAGTGAAAAAAGAAATGTCTGCTAAAGATAAAGTAAAAGACATGGATATGAAAGAAGACGTTGCTGCTCTAACTGATGGTGAAGAACTATCGGAAGAGTTTAAACAAAAAGCTTCTACTATATTTGAAGCTGCTGTTAAAGCAAAACTTGTTGAAGAAATAGAAAATTTAGAGAGCGAATACGAAACTAAGGTTAATGAGAAAGTTGAAGAAACTAAATCAGAAATCGTAGAAAAAGTTGACGCTTACCTAAACTATGTTGTCGAGGAGTGGATGAAAGAAAACGAATTGGCAATAGAAAAAGGTTTAAGAGCTGAGATTACTGAAGATTTTATCGGTGGTCTTAAATCTTTATTTGAATCTCACTACATCAATGTTCCACAAGAGAAGTATGATGTGATTGAGGCTCAGACTGCTGAGATAGAGAAGTTAAAAGAAGAAGTTAACCAAACTATTGAGAAAAACGTTGAGTTAAATCAGGCAATCGGTCAACACGTAAGAGCAGATATTATCAATGATGTATCATCTGATCTTGCTGAAACTGAATCTGAAAAACTTAAAGGTTTAGCAGAAAGTATTGAATACAAAGACGCTGACAGTTTTAGAACAAGTATAGAAACATTAAAAAATTCTTACTTCCCTAAAACAAAAGCGAGTGATAACGAATCTAATGAAGTAGCAGAAAACAATGCTGGCTCTATGAATGAGTCAATGGCTGCATATACTGCTGCAATTAGTAAATCAAAGAAAAACCCATACGTAAAGTAAGGGTTAGTTAATTAACTAAAAAGAAGGAGAGATAGAAAAATGTTTTTATCTGAATCAATGCAAAACAAGTGGCAGCCCGTTTTAGACCATCCTGATCTTCCTGAGGTCAAAGATAGTTATAAAAGAGCCGTTACTTCAATGATATTAGAGAACCAAGAAAAGTCGCTTAAAGAAGACGCTGCTTTCTTATCAGAAGCTGCGCCAACTAACGCAACAGGTTCTTCAATACAAAACTGGAATCCTATTTTAATTAGCTTAGTAAGAAGAGCAATGCCTAACCTTATCGCATACGATATCGCTGGTGTTCAACCTATGTCAGGCCCAACTGGTCTGATCTTCGCAATGAGAAGCAGATATGCCTCTCAAAGTGGTGGTGAAGCTCTTTTTGACGAAGCTGATACAGACTTTAGTGGTAGAAATGCTGCTGGATCATCTGTAAATGCTAAAACAGGCCCAGCACAAACTGGTGAAAACCCAGCTGTTCTTAATGACTCAATCGGTACTTCTACTGGTTACACAACTGGTACTGGTATGACTACTGACTATGCTGAAGCACTAGGTGATGCTTCCACTAACGCATTTGCTGAAATGGCATTCTCAATTGAGAAGTCAACGGTAACTGCGAAAAGCAGAGCATTAAAGGCTGAGTACACTATGGAATTAGCACAGGACCTTAAAGCAATTCACGGCTTAGACGCTGAAACTGAATTGTCTAACATATTATCTGCTGAAATCTTAGCTGAGATCAACAGAGAAGTAGTTAGAACAGTTTATAGAACTGCTGAAGTAGGTGCTGCTGATAATGACAACTCACACGCTGCAATTAACACAACAACTGCTGGTATATTTGACCTTGACACAGACTCTAATGGTAGATGGTCTGTTGAAAGATTCAAAGGTCTTATGTTCCAACTAGAGAGAGATGCAAACACAATCGCTCAGAGAACCAGAAGAGGAAAAGGTAACATGATTATCTGTTCTTCAGATGTTGCCTCTGCATTACAAATGGCGGGTGTTTTGGATTACACTCCTGCATTAAACAACAACTTAAACATTGACGATACTGGTAATACTTTTGCTGGTGTATTAAATGGTAAGTACAAAGTTTACATTGACCCATATGCTGCTAACATGGCAAGCAATGCGTCACCTACTAAACAGTACTACGTTGTTGGTTACAAAGGAACTTCTCCATACGACGCTGGTTTATTCTATTGTCCGTATGTACCTCTACAAATGGTTAGAGCAGTAGGTCAGGATAACTTCCAACCGAAAATCGGTTTCAAAACTAGATACGGTATGGTTGCTAATCCATTTGCTGGTGCTTCTGCGTCAGGAAATATTACTGCTGACGGTGTTGGTGCAATCAACGCTAACAGATACTACAGACGTGTTCAAGTTACGAACATCATGTAATATTTGTTGAGAAACAAATTTAAGAAGGGCGCTTCGGCGCCCTTTTTTTTTAGCATAAATAAAAGTAGATTATGTTTTATACTGAAAGAATAACAATTTATAAAGAAATACCCATGTTGAAAAAAACACCATTTAAAGAGCTTCTAGGAATATTAGTAGTAGGTAGTATTATTACGTTATTAGCATTAGGTCTTAATTATTTAAATCCTAAGCCAAATGTATTAGAAGAATTAGAAGAAAAAATTAAAAAAGTAGAACAAAAAGAAATTGTTTTAACTGAACCTGAAAAACAACTAGAAAAACAAGCTACAGAAAAAGAATGGCAAGAAGTAGATAAACAAACAGATAAATAGCTGTATGACAGTAACAAACTCATACACTAGACAACCAACTAAACTGGACTATGCTAGTCCTACACAGTTTAAGTTTTCTATAATCAAGTTACCTAAAGTAGAATATTTTTGTACTACAGCAAATGTGCCTGGTATTACACTAGGTTCATCAGCACAAGCTACACCTTTTAAAGATATACCTATACCTGGTGATAAACTAGATTACGATACATTAAACATACAGTTTTTAGTAGATGAAAATTTAGAAAACTATAGAGAGATACATGGTTGGATGACTGGTCTTGGATTTCCTAAAGATCATTCACAATTTAGATCATTACAGGCTGCAGGATCAGACAGATATCCTACAACAACAAGCGAAACTTACAATAAAGAATTGGGACAAGTTGTAAAACAAACTTCAGATGATGGTGGTTTGTATTCAGACGCTACATTGTTTATATTAACAAGTAAAAACAATTCAAATATAGAAGTACGTTTTAGAGATATTTACCCAATATCATTATCTGGTTTAGATTACAATCAACAAGCAACAGATGTAAATTACTTAACAGCAAGTGTAACGTTTCAATATAAACTTTATGAGTTTGCTAATGTAAGTGGTAGTGACACATTAGAAACAACTACTTAATTATAACATATATAATATTATGACAGTACGTGTAAGACCTAGAGATTTAAAACTTCCCGAATATATGACAAGAGGTGGTCCAGGCGACCTATCAATGCCAGGTAACGTCAACACTACAGAATGGTGGCGACCTGAAAACATGTCAGAGCTTGGCAAAAAGAAAGCTGCTGAAAAAGGATCAATAGTAGAACAAGCAAAAAGTAAAGAAATATTTTGGTGTGGTATACCTTTTACACAATTATATAACGAAATAGATGGTAGATATCAAGCGTGTTGTTTTGCAGAACCTGATAAAGTTAGTACCATAAAAAATACTTCTTTAAAAGATTGGATGCACAAAAGTGCTTATATGAATGTATTGAGAAAAGAAATGACAACACCTATAAAGGAACAAAAAGATCCTTTAAAATGGACTAAAAAACTTTGTACAAGATGTGTTACAGATGAAGAAAAATATGGCAGATCCAGAAGAACAAATTGTTTAAAAATTCACACAAATAATCATTGGTTCTGGGACGACATTGAGCACATAGCAGATAGATTTAGAAAAACAGGTGAATATAAACTTGATAGAAGGGTATTAGAAATACAATTAAAGATATATGGCTCAGAGTGTAATTTAGATTGTTTTATGTGTCTTCATGCTAACTCAACTACAAGAATGAAAGTAGCAGAAAGTGGTGTATGGAACAATGAAATATGGACTGAAGAAAACGCAGGTGTTGGTATACAAGAATCAAACGAATTAAAATCAAAATATAAATTAGTAGGTAAAAAACTAAAGAAAGTATTAGAAGATAATACTCCAGGTTCTATAGAACAAATATTAGAATTAGCACCTTACACACGTAGTATAAAAATTATAGGTGGTGAACCACTTATTATGAAAAGACAATATGAGATGTTACAGGCCTTAATAGATAGTGGCGATTCAAAAGAAATTATTATAAAATTTCAAACAAACATGACAAAAATGGCAAGAGGTAAACATAATATGTTTAAGTATATACCCCATTTTAAACTTGTAACTATGGTTGGTTCTGTAGATGGTGTAGGTAAAACTATTGAGTATATGAGAAGAAGAACAGATTGGCCTGAACTAGTTGACAATATAGAAAAAATCAAAAAATATCCTAATGCAGTTGTAGATTTCAATGGTCTAGTTTCTTTTTTAAGTGTTATGAGATTTTATGAAGTTATAGATTGGTGCAAAGACAATCCTGTTATAGATCAAATCAATTGGGCTATGTTAGAAAACCCAAAACATTTTGCAGTACATAATTTACCTAAAAAAATAAAAGATGATTTAATAATAAAATATTCAAAGTTTCCCGATATTGTAGCTGCATTAGAAAAGAAACCTGATTCAGATGTAAATATACAAGATACATTTCAATACTTGTTGCAACAAGACAGGTACTATGTAGGCACTAAATGGGAATCACATTTGTTTGATGTATTTCCTGAACTAGAAGAATTTTACGACCCTAACTATAAGTCACCAAACGAGTTAGATAGAAGGATGCAAACGGAATTAAAAAAAGGTATTGATAAGGCATATGAAATCCCAGACTTATTAACTTAATATATACTATAACAATATAATGGAGATATTATGACATTTGACGAACTACAGGCACTCGCCGATGAAGACCTAAAAATAAATGATACTGAACTTGATTTAGAATCATTAAAAACACCACAACTACACAACAAGTATATGAAGTTTCATAATCAATATACTAATCTATTGAAGAAGGCTGAGCAAGACTTGGCAAGATTAACAAGAGAAAAATGGGAATACTATACAGGCAAGGCAGACCCTAGTGTGTATCAAGTAAAACCTTTTAATTTAAAAATATTAAAACAAGATGTTGACAAATATCTTAAATCAGATGATGAACTTATTAAGTTAGATCAAAAAGTAACTTATATACAAAGTGTTGTTGACTACCTAGATAGAACAGTTAAGATTATTTCTAATCGTGGTTTTCAAATAAAGAACGCTATAGACTGGCGTAAGTTTACATCTGGCGTAATCTAAAATGCAAAACATCATAGTTGACAAGGTCAATGACGTGTACCTACGTATTGACGCAGACGCAAGCATCCGTAGAGAGTTATCAGATTATTTCTCGTTTGAAGTACCTGGTTACAAGTTTACACCTCAATTTCGTAATAGAGTTTGGGATGGTAAAATACGGTTATACTCGTATGCTACAGGTCAATTATATGTTGGATTATATCCTTATCTAAAAGACTGGTGTAAGAAGAAAGATGTACATATAGTCGAATCTAGTGAAATCCTTGCACATAGCAACGTCACAGCCGCCGATATAGACGGCTTAATCAAGTCTTACGATCTGTCTATCACTCCGAGGGACTATCAAATTAAGGCTTTTAAGTTTGCATTAGAATATGAAAGAGGTCTAGTTTTATCTCCGACTGCCTCTGGTAAATCACTTATTATATACATGCTTGTCAGGCACTATATGAATATGATAAACAACAATATTCTAATCATTGTGCCAACAACATCATTAGTAGAACAATTATACAAAGATTTTAAAGACTATGGTTTTGATGTAGAAACAAATGTCAGTAGAAAATATCATGGTTATGATATAGATGAAGATAAACGTATAGTAGTATCAACATGGCAATCACTATACAAAATGCCTAAACAATTTTTTGAAGACTATGGTGCAGTTATAGGTGACGAGGCACACTTATTTAAGGCTGTATCATTGACAAAGATAATGACTAAACTAACAGATTGTAAATATAGAATAGGTCTTACAGGTACGTTAGATGATAGTAAAACACACAAGTTAGTATTGACAGGTCTATTTGGTATGGTCAACAAGGTTGTATCTACTTCAGAATTGATTGAAAGAAAACAACTTGCAAATCTAAAAATAAAATGTCTGAACTTAAAGTATCCTGAAACAGAAGCTAAAAAAGTATATGGTGTAAAATACTTTGAAGAACTAGAATACTTAACTCAAAATAATGCTCGTAATAAATACATACGAAATCTAACCTTAGCACTTAATGGTAATACATTGTGTCTATTTCAACTTGTTGAAAAACACGGAGAGATTTTATATAAATTAATTAAAGAAAAAGTAGACCCAAAGCGAAAAGTGTTTTTCGTTTATGGGGGAACTGAAACAAATGATAGAGAAAAAATCAGAGCCATTACAGAAAAGTCGGATAACGCAATTATTATCGCTTCTTTCGGCACCTTTAGCACTGGTATCAATATTCGTAATTTACACAATATTGTTTTTAGTAGCCCTAGTAAATCACCTATAAGAATATTACAATCTATAGGACGTGGGCTTCGTGTCGGCGATAAGAAACAGTCTGCTACAGTCTATGATATTTCAGACGACCTTACATACAAAGATAAAAAGAACTTCACATTAACACACTTTCAGGAAAGAGTTAACATCTATAATAGAGAAGGCTTTGACTATGAAATACACAGCGTGGATTTAAAATGATTTCAGACGAAGACTTTAAGTTTTTATTACAAGAAAGCAATGGCTGTAAAAAGGCATTAGAGATAGGTACAGGTACGGGCAAAAGTTCCGCAGCTTTAAAACTAAATTGTGAGGTGTACTCCATTGACAGAAACGATATATTTGAATATAATATAGATATAAACAGATTTATATGTGAAAGCAAAGATTATTGGAATGACTATCTACATTATGACTTTGATTTTGTTTTCATTGATGGCTCTATAGGTAAAGGTGATTGTGAAGAAATACTTAAACGTACAAAGGACTCTTTTAAAATTGTATTCCATGATTACATACCAGGTGAAAAAGATAAGAATACAAACAAAGGTTATTATAATATGAAGGCTTTTAAACAATGTGCTATAGAACAATACGATATAATTCAACATACTGGCGGCTCTCATTGTGCCATACTAACGCTTAAGAAAGATAAATAGTTATATGATTAATCGTACTGAAGATAAACAGGTTAAGATAATCAGACTGGTTTCTGGAGAGGAAATCTGTTGTAAGTTTCCTTTACATAAAAATCAACTACCTGAAAACTCTAAACTATTAAGGTTACAAGAACCTATGCTAATCAAATACGTACCTCGTATTACTGAACAAGGTATATCTGATTATATTGCACTAGTAAAATGGGTTGGTTTTACAGATGAGAAAATAGTTACTATTCCTGTTGATAAAATTATTACAATATGCAATGCCACACCAGCATTTACTAAAAGATATAGTGATCTTTCACACTCACTAGAACACGCAAAACAGGCCTTACCAGGATTTATTGAAAGAGAAATGTCGGAAGAGGAGTTAGATAACGCCGCTTCCAATTATGAGAATGATATAACAAAAGATGATATAAAAGAAGTCGCTGACTTACTTAAAATGCCTTCAAAGAAGTTGCACTAGAGGGTAGCTAGGTATTCTCGGTAACAACCCACATGGGTATTATAACAACAGAATTAGATTATGTCAAGCACCAATGAAGATTAGATTTTACAAAAGACTAGATGGCATGAGATGGCTGGGTTTCATACTCGCTATGATAGGTGCCTACATACTCTCAAATGCAGACCCTAACACACAATGGGTGGGTTGGGCAATTGCTACAGTATCCTGTACAATATGGATATACATGGGCATAAAAGATAAAGATATACCTAGAGCATTAATGGAACTTATGTATTTACTGCTTGCTTTAAGAGCAATATATAACTGGATGATGTGATAGGTCCTTGACAATAACAAAGAATGTGATATAATTAAACTATGACTAAAACTAGAAAAAGATCAGCACATTATGTAGATAACAAAAAGTTTCTACAGGCGATGATAGAGTATAAGGATAAGTGTGATAAGGCAGAAAAAAGAAAAAGAAAAGCACCACCTGTCACTAATTACATAGGTGAATGTTTTTTAAAGATTGCGAATCACTTATCTTACAGACCTAATTTTATTAACTATACATTTAGAGATGATATGATTTCTGATGGTATAGAAAACTGTTTACAATATCTTAAAAACTTTAATCCTGCAAAGTCTAATAATCCTTTTGCTTACTTTACGCAAATAATATATTATGCTTTTATTAGAAGAATACAGAAAGAGAAAAAACAAACTAACATTAAATATAAAATGATAGAACAAGGAGGTATAGATGAATTTTCTGTACTACCTGGTGATACAAACAACGATTACAAAAACCAGTTTTTAGAATTTTTAAGAAAGAATAAACCATCAACTGAAGAACCACAAAAGAACGAAATTAAAATAAAGAAAAGAAAAAAAAGAACCTATACAAGTGTTTTAGACGTATAATGAAGATCGCACTATTGAATGATACACACTTCGGTGTTCGTAATGACAGCGAAGCGTTTAGAAAATATCAGCTTAGATTTTATAATGAAATCTTTTTTCCATACCTAAAAGAAAACAATATTAATACATTGGTACATTTAGGTGATGTTGTAGATAGAAGAAAGTTTATTAACTTTCAAACTGCTTCTATTTTTAGAGAACAATTTTGGGATAGATTATATAAAGAAAAGATTGATACACATATCATTATAGGTAACCACGATACCTATTTTAAAAATACAAACAACGTAAATGCTATAGAAAATCTATACTCATCATTTGATAAAGTACACGAACCATTTATCTATACTAAATCAACTGTTGTAGAGTTTGATGGTACACCTATATTATTTGTACCTTGGATTTGTGATGACAACTACGATCACTCTATGGAAACGTTAAGAACAGCAAAAGCAGAAATTGTAATGGGCCATTTAGAAGTCAAAGGTGTAGAAATGCAAAATGGCGTAATCAATGAACACGGTTTATCAAAATCAGATTTTAGTAGATATGATAGAGTAATATCAGGACACTTTCATAAACATACAGATGATGGTCAGATACACTACAATGGTGCTCAATATGAGATGACATGGTCAGATTACCAAGACCCTAAAGGTTTTCATATCTTTGATACAGAAACAAGAGAAATAGAAAGAGTTATTAACCCTCTAACTATACACAAAAAGATAATATATGATGATAAAAAACATGACTATAAAAATTTTGACATACAACCATACAACGAACACTTTATTAAATTAATCGTTTTACAGAAAACAGATAACGAGCTATTTGACAAATTTGTAGAAAGGTTGTATAATGAGATAAGTGTACATGATTTAAATATTGTAGAGGATTATTCTGATATTAAAGCTAGCGTAAGAGAAGACATATTAGAAATGGGCGAAGATACAGTTACATTCCTAAATAATTATGTAGATCAATTAGAAACAGATATAAACAAAACAAAGTTAAAGGAATACTTAAAGTCAATTTACATAGAAGCTAACGACAACAACGTATGATATATTTTAAAAAATTAAGATGGCGTAACTTTCTATCTACAGGTAATCAATTTATAGAAGTAGATTTAAGAAAGGCACCATCAACATTAATTATTGGTATGAACGGTGCAGGTAAATCAACTTTACTTGACGCATTATGTTTTGCTTTGTTTAATCGTGCCTTTAGAGATATAAAGAAAGAACAACTTGTAAATACTATCAATCAAAATGATTGTGAAATAGAAGTAGAATTTGAAACAAGCAACAAACAATACAAAGTAGTAAGAGGTATTAAACCTAATAAGTTTGAAGTTTATTGTAATGACGTATTGTTAAACCAAGACGCTTCTAATTTAGATTATCAAAATGCTTTAGAACAAACCATTTTAAAATGTAACTATCGTGCTTTCTGCCAGGTGGTCATCCTTGGATCAACATCATACGAACCATTTATGCACTTACGAGCAAGATATAGACGAGAGGTTGTAGAAGAAATATTAGACATAAGAGTATTCTCACATATGGATTTATTGTTAAGACAGAAACAAGGTGAGTTAAGTAAGGCTGTTATTGATGTAAAACATAGATATGATTTGATGACAGAAAAATACGAATTACAAAAGGCTCATTTTGAACAAATACAAAATAGAGATAATACAGATATAGAAGACCGTAGAAAACAACTAAAAGAAAACGAGCAAAGTAATTATGAATATAATCAAAAGTTACAAACACTAAACGAAAAAATTATATCCACAAAAGCAGAGATATGGGGTAGTGAAAAAGTACTTAAAAAAGAAAAAGAATTAGATAAGTTAGAAACAAAGATAGAACATAATTTAGAAACACATAAAAAAGATGTTAGTTTTTTTGAAACAAATGACAACTGTCCTACGTGTACACAACCTATCAATGAAAGATTCAAACAAACAAAAATTTACGAAGGTAGAAAAAAGATTAGCGAACTAGAAGACGGATTGCAGAAACTAACGGCCGAGATGGGGAAAACACAAGAACAAATTAAACAATACAAAGCAGTAGAAAAAAGATTAAATGATTTAGATATATCTGTTGCAAAAGTAAATACATCCATTTCAGAAATCAATAGACACTCAAATAGATTAGATACAGAAATTGCTAAATTTGAAAATGCTGATACTAATACAAACGTTATACAAAAAGAATTAGAACAAATAAAAGAAGACTTAAAATTAGTAAACGTAGAAAAACAAAAGGCTGTAGAAGAAAAAAAATATATTGATATTGCTAGAGAAATATTAAATGACACAGGTGTTAAGGCAAACATTATTAAGAAGTATCTGCCAATAATGAATAATTTAATTAATAAGTACTTACAATCTATGGACTTCTTTGTTAACTTTGAACTAGATGAAGAATTTAACGAAACAATAAAAAGTAGATATAGAGATACGTTTAATTATAATAGTTTTAGTGAAGGTGAGAAATTAAGAATAGACCTTGCGTTATTATTTACATGGCGTACAATTGCTAAAATGAAAAATAGTACAAATACAAATCTATTAATACTAGATGAAATATTTGATAGTAGTTTAGATGGTCAAGGTACCGAAGACTTCTTTAAAATACTTAAAACATTAACAAATGAAAATACATTTATTATATCTCACAAAGGCGATATACTATTTGATAAATTTACAAATATAATTAAGTTTGAAAAATACAAAAACTTTACAAGGATAGCAGCATGATATACACATTGTTACCACCAACAGCACCAGAGGTACTATCATCAATAGCACCGTTTGATATAGACACATTTAAAAAACAAGAAAAGATAAGTGTTACAGAATTTTGTAACAACATGTTTGAAACAATGAAAAACTATGGTGGTATAGGTCTATCAGCAAATCAAGTAGGCAAACCATATCGTATGTTTGTAATGGGTGATAATTTAAATATAAACAAAGGTCAGAAATGGGTATGTATCAATCCTGAAATTACAGACATGAGTAAAGAAACGATTAGATACAAAGAAGGTTGTTTAACTTTTCCTTTCTTATTTTTAGATATAGAAAGACCACAAAAAATAAAAGTTAAATACTTAAATGAACAACTAGAAACAGTAGAAGAACATTTTGATGGCATTGTAAGTAGATGTTATCAACACGAATTAGACCATATGCAAGGAACAGTATTTACAGAATTAGTTAGTAAATTAAAATTAAATATGGCTCTAAAAAAGAGAGATAAAGAAATAAAAAGGGTTACAAAGTTATGGAAAGAAAAATCTTAAAACAATTAGACCTACCTGAATATACACAACCACTTAATAGTGTTATAGAGTTTTTAGATAACTTAACGTATTCAGCAGTAAAAACAAAATACAACGCAAAAGGTAATTGGGATGCTGTATCAATCAGAGGATATAGTGACGATATAGGTAACATTTTAAAACCAGGTGTTCTAAAATCAGATGTAAAACCAGCAGAATTAAGATGGACTAAACTATATGAAGAACCTTTTTTATTACCTTTAAAAGAAATACTATCACATATACCAGCAGAGTTTGAACGTGTAAGAATTATGCGATTAAAAGCAGGTACAGATATTAAGAAACATACAGATAAGGTAGATAAAGAAATTAAAGCAGGTAAAATTGTTAGATTACATGTACCATTAAGAACAAACGAACATGTACATTTTTACCTATGGGAAGGCAAGAAACAAAATCATTATAATTTAGATGTTGGTAAATACTACTATGTAGATGTATCTAAAGCACATGCCGTACAAAATAAAGCAATTTTTGATAGACTACATTTAGTAGTAGATTGTTATAATAATCCTAGATTAGAAAACTTACTAAAACAAGGAGATGAAGTAGAAGATGATATTTGCAGTCCCATCGGATTTTGATAAAGTAAAATCTATATTCTATAGTCACAAAAAGTGGTTTCCTCATGTACGTACAGACTACATGAAGCGTATGATCGCTAATAAAAAACTAATTTTAGAAGACGGCATACTTATAACATTTCATCATTGTAAAAGAAAACAAAAGATAGGTGATGTACAATTAACAGTAGGCGATACTGTATTACACCAGATTGCGTCAGATACGCCTGGCTCTGGTAATGCTCAATCAATTCTCAATAACTTCTTTGAATACTGCCCAAAAGACGTATTTTTATCAGTAAGAGCTGACAACTTGACAGCCAACAAGTTTTATGTTAAAATGAATATGAAATTAATCGGGACAACAAGTTGGGCAAAAGGCACAATCCCTGGTAACGTATATGTCAAACGCAAAAGAAGTAATTAAAGACTGGAAAGAAAACAAAGGATTCCCATACTATCCTGAAGATAGAAAATGGCGTGATGATGAGTTTAATAAACTTACGTCATTTAATAGAGATACCTTATTAGATACAAAGAATAAAATCATAGGTCAATCAACACATGGTTTAACACTTGCATGGTCGTATATGCACCACGCATGGTCAATCAAATGTGGTAAGATGAAGACACCTATGGAGATATGGGAAGATGAAGAACATTTAGAAAAAGGTATTAACAAGATACTTACAGGTACTTTCTTCACAAAACGAGAAGCACACAAAATTACAGATTCAGATATGAGAGCTATGTTAAGAAGATATAGTGGTACTCAAATGGTTTCTAATTTCAGACCTACAGCAGCCGCAACTTTATATGATATATTTGTAGAAAAAGATAGTCCACTAGAGGGTACAGAAGCAGGTACAGTTTGGGATCCTAGTATGGGTTATGGTGGTCGTTTAATGGGTGCAATTGCAGCTGGGGTAAATTACATAGGCACAGACCCTTGTGTTCCTACATACGCAGGTTTAGAAAAGATAAGAGATGATTATGGACACTCTCACAAAAAATATACATTATTAAAACAAGGATCAGAAACGTTTGTACCTGATATGAATAGTTTAGATTTTGTATTTACATCACCACCTTATTTAGGACATGAACAATATGGTGATGAAGAAGAACAATCATTTAATAAATTCCCACAACAAGATCAATGGCGTGATGGTTTCTTATTGCAAACTATTAAGAACGCATACACAGGTTTAAAACCAGGTAAATATGCAGGTTTCAATGTTGCAAATGTAAAATCATATAAGACCTTTGAAGAAGATACCTACGATTGTATGGTTGAGGCAGGTTTTGAAGATATACAAGTTTGGTGGTTATCTTTATCAACTCAACAAGGTACGAAGATACAATCTACACTAGAAGGCACAGAATCAGAAAAGAAACAATCACAGAATTATATAGGACGATTCGCAAGACCAGACATTCCAGGTAGAAAATACGAGCCAATCTTCATAGGACGTAAGTAAATTCCAAATTGTTCTCGTTTTGTTCTCATTTATACCACGTATTTACTAGGTTTTTAACGCTTGACTTTTAAAGCGTTTTAGTATAGCATAAGTGTATATTATGACAAAAAACACTATGAAAAATAAATCGCAACTTGCAAAGTTGCTTGCTACTGAAAATATTGAAGTACAAGAAAACCAAGTACAAACTGCTTCGTTTGATGTAGTCAATAGAATATTAACAATCCCTATTTTTAAAGAAGAACAAAAAAGTAAACATGTTTATGACATGTTAGTAGGACACGAAGTATCCCATGCTTTATATACACCATCTGATTCATGGAAAGAGATGTCAAAAAGAACTAAAGAATTTAAGTCATTTGTTAACGTTATTGAAGACGCTAGAATTGACAAGTTAATACAAAAGAAATATCCTGGTCTTGTTGATGACTACTTAAAAGGTTTTGATAAGATGTACAAGGATAACTTCTTTGGCACTAAAGGTAAAGATATTATGACTTATGCGTTGATTGATAAAATCAACCTATACTATAAGTCTTCAAAAAGATTAGATTTTAAATTTACTAACAAAGAAAAAATATTAGTTGACGCTGTTGATAAATGTAAAAGTTTTGATGACGTGTGTAAACTTGCTGAAGATATACTTGGTTATTGTAAAGATGAATTAAAGAAGAAACCTGAATTACAAAAAGTTTACAAACAAGATCCATCAGGTAAAAAAGGTGATGAGTCAGAAACCGATAGTAATGATTCAGATAAAACTACAGACGAAAAATTAGATGAATGGTTAGATAAAAAATCAGAGTCAGATGACGCTGATGAGAAGGCAAAGAAAAAAGAATCAAATCAAACTGGTGGTAACGGTGCTGGGTTACCTGACAATACACCTACAGAATTGAGAGCATTAACTGCTGACAATTATGAAAATTCAGTTAAGGGTATTACAGACGAATCTGCTCATACTAGATGTTATGCTGAACTACCTAAAGTTGATCTTAAAAAATTAATTATTCCTTATAACAAGTTTATTAGAGATATTATGGTTTACGATAAACAACATCATAATACAGAATATGATAAACAACAAATCAATAAGGCAAAAGTTAGAACTCAAAAATTTATTAAAGAGTCTTCTAATGTTGTTAATTTTTTAGTTAAAGAATTTGAGATGAAAAAAAATGCTAAGTTATATGCTCGTGCTTCACAGGATAAAACAGGTATTATTGATCCTCTAAAATTACATAGTTACAAATATGCTGAAGATATATTTAAAAAGATTACAACTGTGCCTAATCAAAAAAATCACGGTATGATTTTATTACTTGATTGGTCTGGTTCAATGCAAAAACATATTCTACCTACCGTAGAACAATTATTGAACTTAACTTTATTCTGTAAAAAGATTAATATACCTTTTTCAGTTTATGCGTTTATGAATAATCATAGAGAAACCAAAGATGACTATACTAAATCTGGTTTTTCTGTAACTAATAAAACTATTCAACCAGACGCTTCTACAAAACTTGTACAATTGTTTTCACATAAACAATCAAAAGTTGATTATATGAGATGTGCTACTATATTACATAGGGCTGCAATGTACTTTGGTGACTACGGTGGATGGAGAAGAAATTATAATGAAGATGAATCAGTACCTTCTATTTCAGGTGACTACTACCTATCATCTACACCTCTTAATGAATCACTTGTGGGTATGGATCACATAATTAAAAAGTTTAAAAAAGATTACAATACTGATAAATTATCACTTGTTACTTTAACAGATGGTGCTTCTAATTCAATGAATAGACTAGGTCAAGGTGACTTATACTTAAAACTAAACGGCAAATATCAAATGGCTGGTAGTTACTATATGGATAAAAAAGATTTTACAAGTGTTATGTTAAGATACTTAAAAAAGAAATACGATTTACAAACTATCGGTTTCTATCTAGTTTCAAAATATAGAGAACTACAATACCAATTGAGAGTACCTTACAATAAAGAGATATTGGCTAGAAAAATGTTTACTAAAGATAAATTTATCGCTGATTATGATACTGCTTATGATGTTTACTTTTATGTTAACTCTGGCACTAGAGTTGCTAACCAAGTATTCGAATCAGATTCAACTGATAAGAGAACTTTAAAAAAGATGTTTATGTCGGGAATGAAAAAACGAATCAATTCCAGAGTATTATTACAAAACTTTATCAAAAGGATCGCATAAATAAAGGGTTTTTTTCGCTTGACTTTTACCCCAAAAAATGATAGCATATATGTATAACTTAAATATGAAAGGACTTATATTATGATTGAGTTAAATAAAACACAAAAAACTGTATTGAAAGTATTAAAAGATACTTACAATAAAGATACGGTGACTAGGGCAGAGATTAATGCTCTTGTTAAAAAGAAGGTTATCAAAAATCCTTCTTGGTTGAAATCAGACAAGTACAAAGTTGACAGAGGAGTTTATACTCTTAATGTTGACTCTATGGATGATACAACCACAGTTGATACAACTGATACTAAAATTTCCAATGATACAAAGGCTGCTTACATTGTGTCTTCATTGACCGACAATGTTGTACCTGCTAAGGATACAGACTTTGTTAACTTTGGTAATTACGCTGATATTAAAAATATCGTAAAATCTAAAAAGTTTTATCCTGCGTTTATTACAGGACTTTCTGGTAATGGTAAGACACTTGCTGTTACACAGGCATGTGCTGAATCAAAACGTGAAATGATTAGATGTAATATTACGATTGAAACCGATGAGGACGATTTACTTGGTGGTTACAGACTAAAAGATGGTCAGACCGTATGGCAAAATGGTCCTGTTATTGAGGCGATGGAGAGAGGCGCTGTTCTTTTACTTGATGAGATTGACCTTGCAAGTAATAAGATTATGTGTTTACAACCTATCCTTGAAGGTTCGGGTGTTTATGTTAAAAAGATAAACAAGTTTGTTAAACCTAAACTTGGCTTTAATGTGATTGCAACTGCTAACACTAAAGGTCAAGGTAGTGATGACGGTAAGTTTATCGGTACTAATGTTCTTAACGAGGCATTCCTTGAAAGATTTCCAGTTACATTTGAACAACAATATCCTTCTGCCAAAGTAGAAGAAAAAATTGTTGCTCAGAAACTTGTAAGTGCTGGCAAAAAAGATGACAAGTTTGCTCATAATCTAGTTACTTGGGCTGACGTTATAAGAAAAACTTATAATGATGGCGGCGTTGATGAGATTATAAGTACCAGAAGACTTGTCCATATTGCAGAAGCATATGGTATCTTTAAAAATAAAATGAAGGCAATCGCTGTTTGTACTAATAGATTTGATGATGATACTAAAACATCATTTGTTGATCTATATTCAAAAGTAGATAGTGGTGCTTCAGTAGACCAAATTCTTGCTGATAAGAAGGCAGCCGAAGAGGCAGAGATATTATCAGAAAAGAAATCCGATGATAGTGAGGAAGATAGTGAAGATGACTTTTCTGTCTAAATCTATCCATAGTGTAAGTCCGCTTGTGGGGGTTGTGCCCCACAAGTTAACTTTAAACAAGGAAAGTAATGACAAATTTTAAAGATAATAGTGGTTTAGAAGAATACAAACCAAAAATGTCACAAGAAGAACGTGATGAAAAAATGAAAAAGTTTTTAGCAAAGGGTGGAAAAATTGAAAAATTAAAACCAGGATACCCTATTAGTGTAGGTAGTTTAGATAAAAGTAAAAAACCAAGATACACAAAAGAAGATGTTTCTAAAGGACTTGCTGTTGGTAAAACAGCTAGACCTAATTATGATACATATAAAAAAGGATCATACCACGACTTTGATGTTGGTGGTGATAACCCACCAGTATGGGAAAAACAACCAAAAAATGAGATGGGAGGTAAATAGATAATGGCCATTACAGTAGAAGTAAGAGGTGGCAATTTAGAGAAGGCTATGCGTGTTCTTAAAAAGAAAGTACAAAAGGCAGGGATTGTTAAAGATTTAAGATCAAAACAATATTTTTCTAAACCATCAGAAATAAAACGTGAAAAAGCAAAAGAACGTTCTAAAACAATCAGAAAAGCTCAAAAAGCAAATGATGAGATGTTAGGTTACAAGTACGTAAAAGGAGTTAAAGTTAAGAAAATTTAAGAATTTCTATGCCGTCTGTGTTGTATATATATTATTACTACGAGGCAATTCATAAGACCTAGTAGGGGTATAGAAAAAGGTAGAGAAATCTACCGAAAAAACGGTGATCTTTGCCAGTTTAACTCCGTGACAAAAGGAAACTGGCGCTTGAAATTATATAAATAATTATTATATAATACTAGACAATGCCTTATAGGGTTGTCAGAAAATTAACTTTGCTTAACAATAGGAGGTTACATGACCAATAAAGCACTATCAATTTTCAATCAATTAAGACCACTAACTGTAGGATTTGACGATACGTTCAGACATTTTGAATCAATGTTTGACCATCAATTAGATCATATATCAACTACAGCTTTTCCACACTATAATATAGTTAAGATGGATAAGAATAAGTACGATATTCAAATCGCACTTGCTGGTTATAACAAAAAAGATATAGACATAAGCCTTGAGGAAGGTGTACTATCTGTTGAGTCTAAAAAAGTAGATGACAAGAAAACAGAAAAGGTAGACTCTGGAGGTGAAATCTTACATAAAGGTATCGCTAAAAGATACTTTAAGAAGTCTTTTACAATCGCTGATGACGTTAAGGTTACAGGCGCTGAATTAAAGGACGGACTATTAAGAGTGTCTTTAGAAAGAGTTGTTCCAGAACATAAAAAACCTAGAACTATCTCAATCAAATAAAAAACCAATACGTGCTATGTTTTAAACGCATAGCACGTATAAATACTTAATATCGTTCAACTCAAATGAGTCGGAAGTAGGCACGTGCCGAAGGAACGCACCTAACTAAAAAAAAAAGGAGGGTGTATGAATTTCAAGTGGGATCTAACAAAGTTTATTAAAGAGGCAAGAGCAAAAAAATCTGCAACTGCTATTTTAAGAAAAAGATCAAAAGATTCAATTGCTAGACCAAAAGCAACTAAAAATATCACATCAAAAGATTCTCGTTTACAAGGTATATAGGATATTGACAAATTGACGTGAATAGTATATAATGTAATTATTATAAGGAGAAAATATTATGAAAAAAGGTGATAGAGTACCAGAAGTAAATTTTAGAGTAAGATCGCTAGGCGAATGGACAGATACAAATACGAATACGTATTTTAAAGATAAGAGAGTTATACTGTTTTCATTACCAGGCGCTTTTACTCCTACATGTTCAACTCAACAATTACCAGGATACGAAAAATTATATAGTGTGTTTAAACAACACAATATTGATGACATATATTGTATGTCAGTAAATGATTCGTTTGTTATGAATGCCTGGGCACAAAATCAAAAACTAGAAAACGTTAAAGTAATACCTGATGGTAATGGTGACTTTACAGACGCAATGGATATGCTTGTAGAGAAAACTGTTATAGGTTTTGGTATGAGATCATGGAGATATGCTATGATTGTAAACAATGGTGTAATAGAAGAAATGTTTGTAGAACCTGGTAAAGGTAACAATACATCAGGAGACCCTTATGAGGAATCTACTCCTGAAAAAGTTTTAAAATATCTACAAGCAAGTAGGCTTGACTCAAACGCAATTTAGTGATATAATAATATTATGAAATACAATGAGGATAAAATCTTAAAAGAGATTAAAGAGTACATTGAGTCCACATACGGACAACATTACTCGTCTGGTAAAGATGGTATCCAAACTTTAGATTTATTAAAGTCTATTGGAATTAAAAGTGATTTTTGTCAGGCAAATGCAATTAAGTATTTGTCAAGGTATGGCAGAAAAAGTGGTTATAATCGTAAAGACTTGCTTAAAGCATTACATTATGTTATACTATTATTAAATAATGATAAGGATAAGAAATGAAAATAAGTGATAATACAATTAGTATATTAAGAAATTTTAGTGATATAAATGCTAATATACTATTTAAACCTGGTAAGAAACTATCTACAGTTTCTACAATGAAAAACATTATGGCAGAAGCCAATGTTGAAGATGAGTTTGAAACTGAATTTGGTGTATATGATTTGCCAGAGTTTTTAAGAGCATTAGATTCTTTTACACAACCTGTATTGAATTTTAATGGTTCTGCAAACCTAAAAATACAAGATGAGAAGACATCTTTATCAGCAAGATATGCTTTTGCTGAAAAATCTACATTGAGATATCCTTCTAAATCTATAACAATGCCAGACAAAACAGTATCGTTCTCATTGAACAATGCTGATTATGAGTCTGTTAAAAAATTATATACTAATTTAAGTCTACCTGATATTGCATTTAAAGGTGAAGATGGTAAGATTAAGTTAGTTGCATTAGATAAGAAGAATAGCAACTCTAACGAATCGTCTATTATTGTAGGCGAAACTGATATAGAGTTTACTGCATATATCAAGGCCGAGAATATGAAGATTATTCCTGGTGATTATGATGTTGCATTATCAAAGGCAAAGATTGCTCACTTCATAAACAAAAAGGTACAAGTACAATACTGGATCGCTTTAGAAGCTGACTCAACATTTTAAGGTTGTTATATGTCAGATTTTCTATGGGTTGAAAAATACCGTCCTAAAAAAATATCAGAATGTATCTTAACTGAAGATTTAAAGAATACCTTTAGTAAGTTTCTAATACAAAAAGAAATTCCTAATCTTCTCCTTTCAGGCACAGCAGGTACGGGTAAGACAACAGTTGCTCGTGCCTTGTGTGAAGAACTAGGTGCTGATTATTTAATCATCAATGGTTCAGATGAAGGTAGACATATTGATACTTTACGTACCACAATCAAAAACTTCGCCTCTAGTGTATCACTAGAAGGTGGTTCTAATCATAAAGTTGTTATTATAGACGAGGCAGATTATATGAATGCTGATAGTGTTCAACCTGCGTTGCGTAATTTCATTGAAACGTTTTACAAGAATTGTAGATTTATATTTACTTGTAATTTCAAAAACAAAATCATACCTGCATTACATAGTCGTTGTACAGTTATTGATTTTCGTATTACTAATGGTCAGAAAGTAAAAACTGCTACTGCATTTCTTAAAAGACTAGGTGATGTATTGAAGGCAGAGAATATAGAGTTTGATAACAAAGTACTTGCTGAACTAATACAAAGACACTATCCAGACTTTAGAAGAACGATAAACGAATTACAAAGATATTCTGTAAGAGGTAAGATAGATAGTGGTATACTTGTATCTATGTCAGAAATCAATAATAAACAATTGATTTCATTTCTAAAAGAGAAAAGGTTCGGTGATATGAGAAAATGGGTTGTTCAAAACCTTGATAAAGATCCATCTTCTTTGTTTACTGGTATCTATGATATTCTATATAAACATCTACAACCTCAATCTATCCCTGCAGCCGTTCTAACAATTGCTGATTATCAATATAAATCAGCCTTTGTGGCAGACCATGAGATAAATATGGTTGCGTGCCTAACACAAATCATGGCAGAATGTAAATTTAAATAGAGGATGAAATGGCAAGAAGAACATTTTTTAGAACTTTGATAGTGAAGTTAAGAATGTGGTATGCTGATATAAGAGGTCATCACGGTAAGAGATGGGATTATGAACCAGGCGATTACTATATGGGTTCTCATAAAGGTCATAAGAAACACGAAAGAAAACACTAACAATGGGCCGCTTTAGCTCAGTTGGTAGAGCAACTGATTTGTAATCAGTAGGTCCGCGGTTCAAATCCGTGAAGCGGCACCAGAAATTATATTATGATAGAATACAAATTATCTGATTATCTCAATGCACTTAACTGGACAAAAGTTAATTTGCTAGACGGAGATGATCTCACTTGGGAAAAGAAGTACCCACCATACGTAATAAATCGTTGTTTATCACAGCATGTTGACGCTATAATGATGGCAAATGAGATGAATTTTCATCACGGCCTCACCAAACGTTTACAGTTTCATTTTCTACTAAATAGTATTCGTAAGAGAAAGAGGTTTGGTGGTAAGTGGACTACAACTACTAAATCAAAAAATTTAGAGTATGTAAAAGAATATTATGGTTATAGCAATGCAAAAGCAAAGGTAGCCCTTGACATACTGGATAAGAAACAATTGAATCTTATTAAGGAAAAACTTGATAAGGGTGGGAGAAAAAAATGAGTGACGAGAATTTTAATTGGTCACCTGAGCAGATGTTAGAGGTTACACTCAAACAGCCAGATGACTTTCTAAAGATTAGGGAAACCTTGTCCCGAATAGGTGTTGCAAGTCGTAAAGATAAAACTTTATTTCAAAGTTGTCACATACTACATAAACAAGGTAAATATTACATAGTACATTTCAAAGAACTTTTTGCTTTAGATGGTAAGAAAGCTACATTAGTTGAGAATGATATTCAAAGACGTAACACAATATCAGTTTTATTACAAGATTGGAATTTATTATCTATAGTCAAATCAGAGGCTGCTGAAAACAAAGCACCTTTATCACAAATCAAAATTATTGCTTTCAAAGAAAAAAACGAATGGAATTTGCAAGCAAAATATAACATCGGCAAGAAACAACCAACTGAAGAAAACAAAACTGAATAGGAGTATATTATGATTAGACTATACAGACTCTCATCTGGAGAGGACGTAATAGGTACGCCACAAGAAAGTGATAGAGCAGATCACTTGGCAATAAAGAAACCTTTTGTATTAATACCAATGCAAGGACAACCAGGCAAACCTATGCAAATAGGATTTCATCCATACATACCATACACAAAGGATGAAGTTATACATATCAAAGAGGCAAATATAATTACTGACACTACACCAGATGATAATATGATTGGTGCATATCAACAAAATACAGGTCAGATAGTTACACCTAAAGCAAAAATTATCACATAGTATTGACTTTTAAAATCAATCGTGTTATAATAAGATATGAATTTGGCGAGTAGTTTTTATACAAATGTTGTAGAGCATAAAGGTAAACTTCTTATTAGAGGTGTCAATAATGGGCAATCTTATTTAAGTCGTATCAATTATAGTCCTACACTATACCTACCTACAAAAGAAGAATCAAAATATAAAACTTTAGATGGTACTAATCTAAAAGCAAAACGATTTGATTCTATATCAAAAGCAAAACATTTCTATAGTGAGTATGCACCTATACCAGAGTATAAAATCTTTGGTATGAATAGATACAACTATCAATACATCGCTGACGAATACAAAGGCGAGATGAAGTGGAACAAAGACTACATTAAGATATTCACACTTGATATAGAAACCGAGTGTGAAGGTGGCTTTCCCGATCCAGATACTGCAAAAGAAACGATTATTTGTATCACTATAAAAAATCACAGCAATAAACAGATTATCACATGGGGTACAGGTGACTTCATTTCTAAAAAGACAAATGTAACTTATGTAAAATGTCAAAATGAAAAGCACATGTTGCTAGAGTTTCTAAAATTCTGGTGTAAGAATCATCCTGATATTCTAACAGGTTGGAATGTAAAGTTTTTTGATATGCCTTATCTTATGAATCGTATGAGATATATCTTTGATAATGATACAATCAATAAAATGTCACCATGGAATTATGTCAACGCAGATAGAATACAACTTGGTAATAAAAGCAATCAAATATGGAATATACTAGGTGTATCTGTACTAGATTATTTTGATCTGTATAAAAAGTTTACATATGTCCGACAAGAAAGTTATAAACTTAATTACATTGCTAAGGTAGAACTAGGCGAACAGAAATTAGATAACCCATATGAAACGTTTAAAGATTTCTATACAAAAGATTATCAAAGGTTTGTAGAGTACAATATACAAGACGTAGAACTTGTTGATAGACTCGAAGACAAAATGAAACTGATTGAGTTATGCCTGACTATGGCATATGATTACAAGGTAAACTATACAGATGTTTATTCACAAGTAAGGTGTTGGGATACAATCATCTATAATCATTTACTTACAAAAAATATTCAAATACCACCTAGAGAAGATCAGATTAAGGACACACAATACGAAGGTGCATATGTAAAAGATCCACAACTAGGTTTGCATAACTGGATTGTTTCGTTTGATTTAAACAGTTTGTATCCACACTTAATTATGCAATACAATATTAGTCCTGAAATGTTTGTAGGTACAGAACCTAAAGCAGTAGGTGTAGAAAATTTTTTAGATGAAAGATTAAATCTCAAATGGGCAAAAGATCGTAATGTGACTATTGCACCAAACGGTGCCATGTTTAAAAGAGATAAACAAGGTTTCTTACCTGAACTTATGGAGAAGATGTACACCGAACGTGTAGTATATAAGAAGAAGGCAATTGAAGCCAAGAAAGAATATCAAAAGACAAAAGACCCAATCTATTCAAACGAGATTTCTCGTTGTCACAATATACAGATGGCAAAAAAGATTTCACTTAACTCTGCTTATGGTGCTATTGGCAATCAATATTTCAGATACTTTGATGTAAAACAGGCAGAGGCAATTACACTAGGTGGCCAGTTATCTATTCGTTGGATAGAACGTGACGTAAATAAATTTATGAACAAGTTGCTAGGCACAGATAATAAAAACTATGTTGTGGCGTCTGATACAGATTCAATCTATCTAAAATTAGATACACTTGTTGAAAAAGTTTGCAAAGGTAAATCAACAAAACAAATAGTTGACTTTTTAGATAAAGCAGCTGAAGAAAAAATACAAAAAGTTATTGATAGTAGTTTTGAAAATCTTGCAAAATATGTAAATGCTTATCAACAAAAAATGATTATGAAACGAGAAGCAATTGCTAACAAAGGTATATGGGTTGCTAAAAAACGATATATGATGAATGTATTTGATGAAGAAGGTGTCAAATATGATATACCTAAACTAAAGATTATGGGCGTAGAAGCAGTTAAGTCATCCACACCTGAAGTATGTAGAGGTAAGATTAAGGATGCTATTCGTGTAATTATGAATGACAGCGAAGACGCTCTAATAAAATTCGTAAATGACTTCAAAGAAGTCTTTATGACACTCTCGCCAGAGGAGGTTGCCTTTCCTAGAAGTTGTAATAATCTCAACAAATACATTGACAGCAATTCAATTTATAAGAAAGGCACACCTATACATGTCAAAGGTGCATTGATATATAATCATAATATTAGTAAACACAAACTAGGTATGAAATATCCTTATATACAAGATGGCGATAAAATTAAATTCTTAATGTTAAAACAACCTAATACAGTTAAAGATACAGTTATATCTTTCTCTACAAAAATACCATATGAGTTTGAATTACACAAGTACGTAGATTACGATACACAATTTCAAAAAACATTTACTGATCCGTTGAGATTTATACTTGACTCGATAGGGTGGAAGTTAGAACGTGAGGCCACACTTGAAAGTTTCTTTGAATGATAGATTTTTTTCTAGTTATGGTTATGGCACATTGGGGTTACGCAACAGGAGGCATACTTGCAATTAAAACTGATTGGAGTATTCCTAGATTTTTAATTATTATATTATTGATATGGACATTGATAAAAAGTATAGTGTAATATACGCTGACCCACCATGGTCTTTTAAAACATATTCAAACAAGGGTAAAGATAGAAGTCCTGAAAAACATTACAATGTTATGAACTTTAAAGACATATGTAATTTACCTGTAAATAATATAGCAAATGATAATTCAGTATTATTAATGTGGGTAATTGACCCTATGTTAGATAAGGCCTTTGAAGTGATTAATGCTTGGGGGTTTAAATACAAAACTGTAGCCTTTACGTGGGCAAAGACAAATAAAAAATCTGAAGGTTTTTTCACAGGTCTAGGTTATTGGACTAGAGGTAATCCTGAAATGTGTTTACTTGCAACAAAGGGCAAACCTAAAAGACTATCAAAAAGTGTGCCACAACTAGTTGTAGAAAAACGTAGAGAACATAGTAGAAAACCAGATATAATGTACAATCATATAGAGAACTTATTGGAGGGACCTTATATAGAACTATTTGCTAGAACGCAAAGAAGTGGTTGGGATAGTTGGGGAAATCAAACAGATAAGTTTTAATATGCAATTGACAATAGCAATAGTATGTGTTATAATGATATATGGATTTATATATTGGATGCTAAGAAAGTGGAATGATGAACTACCTAAGTAAATACGCAGACGAAAATAGATTACCTATAATGGATCAACAGACCTTTGAAACGGTCACTAACGATATAGGTAAAGAAAAATTTAGGCTAGACCTTGCAGAATATATTGCAGAATACAGACCAACGTTTCCTCTAAAGAAGATTTCATACGAAGCAATGCGTCAGGCATTTAAGTCTTTACAAAAACAAGATGTATGGGAGTTTGTAAAACCTATAGAACTATTAGAAAAAAATGTAAAAGAAAAATATGATGATTACAAATATAATTTTAAAGATAATGGTCTAGGTATCATAGACGCACCATCTAATTTCAATGACATATCAAATTACTTTCATCAACATTTAAGATTGAATTGTGGTAGTTTTGGTTTCAAAGCACCTATAGATGTATGGGAGCAGGGTACAGCAAAAGATATATGGCGTTGTCTAGGTCCTATATGGCGTGGTATCAATGGTATGAAACCTGTTGAAGTAGATAACAAAATAGAATTAAGAGGTGGTAGATTAGATGATAAGAGTTACATGTCAGCGTTTAGATTAGGTACATATATTGCAACACAATTTAAACCTAATGTAGCAAAGACAATCTATCAGATGACAAATGCTAAAAGAGTATTAGATACATCATGTGGATGGGGCGATAGACTTGCAGGTTTCTTTACTAGTGACGCTGAAGAATATATCGGCTGTGATCCTAATCCCAATACTTACAAACAATATTTAAAACAAGTAGAAACATATAATAGTTTCTTATCTAAACCTAAAAAGGTAACTATCTATAACTGTGGTGCTGAAGACTTACCATGGGATAAAATTGATAATATAGATTGTGCATTTACAAGTCCACCATACTTTTCTACAGAAAGGTATAACGAGGGTGGTGAAAAAGAAGAAAATCAATCATGGCATAAGTTTGATGAATATTCTAAATGGCGTGATGACTTCTATCTACCTGTTGCTCAAAAGAGTTTTGAGAGATCAAAGCATATGTTTGTAAACATTATGGATCCTAATATAAAAAACAAAAGATATTATAGTAGTGATGAACTTGTTGATAGTTTAAAAGATAACTTTGTAGGTCAGATAGGTATGAGGATTATGCAACGACCTAAATCAGATAAACTATTTGAAAGTGACGAAGAAAAAGCAGAGTTTATGAATAGAATATATATTGAAAACGTATGGTGTTTTTCAAAAGAAAAATTAGATTACTTTAGGCACAGTAGAAGGGCAACATTATTTTGATAGAAATAGCAGATATAAATTTAACAAACTTATGTAACGCTAGATGTCCACAATGTCAAAGAACATCGCCACATGGTTTACATACAGCTATGAAATTACCATTAACAACTTGGTCGTTGTTAGATTTTAAAAACTATTTTCCTAAAAATACTTTAGATGATATGAAAGAATATAGTTTTTGTGGCACATATGGTGATCCTTTGATGGCAAAAGATTTAGAGTCAATTGTATATTACATAATGGATAATTCAAATGCAAAAGTTATAATTACTACAAATGGTAGTATTCGTAAAGATGATTTCTATATAAGATTAGGAAAATATTGTGGTAGAAGATTATCAATGGTTATAGATGTAGATGGTGTAGATGAACAAATGCACCAGAAGTATAGACGAGGTACATCATTAAAAAAATCATTATCTGCTTTAAAAGCATTATCTACTACAAATGCTATTCCTTTATCACAAACCGTTTTGTTTAAACATAATGAAAATTATGATAGACAAATAAAAAATCTAGCACTTAAAAATGGTTCTCACAATCATGTATCGTATCCATCAGATAGATTTGATTTCTTACATGGTGATTTAAATACATTTAATTTTACAAATGAAGATGGTGAACATGAAATATTAGAGAGGGCTGTACATGTCAAAAATTATATGTAAATGGAAAGAATTAAAAAGATGTATGATTAATCCTGATGGTCAAGTCTTTCAATGTTGTTATCTAAAAGAAGATTTTCCAACAAATCATTTTAGAACTGATTGGGCAAATGATCCAGTAATAAGTAAATACAATTTTGATGAAAATAACTTAAAGAATCATACGTTGAAAAACATATTAAATAATGAATGGTTTACTAAAATTTTGCCAGATAGTTGGAAGAATCCTGATACAGCACCTGTTGCTTGTCAGATCAATTGTAAGGTTAATGACGCTTGACAATAAACACAAATATGATATAATAGATACAATTAAGGAGAATTAATAAGGAGAATTAATATGAGTGATTTTTTAAAAGACATAATAAAAGAAACTGGTAATGAATATGCCACACTAGTAAGTGAGGGTGTAGAAGCAGGTGACGTTGATTCGTTTATTGACACAGGTTCTCACGCCCTAAATGCTTTACTATCAGGATCAATCTATGGTGGTATGCCATCAAATAAAATTACAGCAATTGCAGGTGAAGCTGCAACAGGTAAAACTTTCTTTGCATTAGGAATAGTAAAAGCATTTTTAGAAAAAAACAAAGACGCAGGTGTGATTTACTTTGAATCAGAAAGTGCCTTAACAAAAGAATTAGTTGAAAGTCGTGGTATAGACAGTAGCAGAATGGTTATTGTACCAGTTGCCACAGTACAAGAGTTTAGACATCAATCAATTAAAGTGATTGACAAATATATAGAACAAGACGAGAAAAGTAAAAAACCTATTATGTTTGTTTTAGATAGTTTAGGAATGTTATCTACTACAAAAGAAATGGAAGATACTGCCGAAGGTAAAGAAACAAGAGATATGACTAGATCGCAGATTGTAAAAGCTGCATTTAGAGTATTAACTTTAAAACTTGGCAAAGCAAAAGTACCTATGATTATGACCAATCATACATATGATGTAATTGGTTCTATGTTTCCTCAAAAGGAGATGGGTGGTGGCTCTGGCCTTAAATACGCTGCAAGTAATATAGTATATCTATCTAAACGTAAAGAGAAAGATGGCAAAGAAATCATTGGTAATATTATTCATTGTAAAAATTACAAGTCAAGGTTGACAAAAGAAAATGCTATAATTGATGTAAGATTAACATACAAAGATGGCCTTGATAAGTACTATGGGTTATTAGAACTTGCTATCAAACATAACATATTTAAATCAGTATCAACAAGAATAGAACTACCTGATGGATCAAAACAATATGCTAAAACTATCAATAATGAACCTGATAAATTCTTTACTAAAGATGTTCTCGCTCAAATTGACGAGGCAGCCAAAAAAGAATTCCTCTATGGCACAGAATAGATACGTCTTTGCTCAACGTGATGTTGATGATTATAGTTGTATAAAGATTGTAGAGGGCCCTTATAAAGACATCATATACACATATGGTCATGTAAAGTTTGCCTCGGAAGAAAATGCTCAAGGTGAGTTGCCTTTAAAGTTTGATTATGATATTAAGAAGAATCCTAATGATGTTGATACTACAAGTGAAGATTTTAGAAATTACATAGGTGATATATTAATAGAGGTCGTAGAAAAACAATTAGAGAATGGTCAAATTAAGTTTCAAAAGTGATTACATATGTACATATAAAAATGTACTTAAAAAGGATCAATGTCAACACCTTATAGATAAGTTTGAAGATTCGCAACATCAACAATCCAAAACAAATTTAAAAGGTCATATGTCATTTACAGAAATTAATCTTAACATGTTTTCAGACTGGAAAGAGTATTCAGATTTAATCTTTCCTAAATTAAGACAGGTTGTTGACAAATATGTAAAAGATGTTAATATAGACTCATTAAAACAATGGCCAGAAAAGTTTGGCTTTGAACAGATAAGATTTAAGAAGTATGAACCTAACAATGAAGATGAATTCCAAACACATGTAGATGTGACTAACTATAATAGTGCTAGAAGATTTTTAGTTTTTTTTATGTATTTAAATAACAATGATGGCGGCGAAACAACATTTCCTGATTATGATATATCAGTTAAACCAGAGGCAGGTAAGGTGCTCGTATTCCCACCATTGTGGACATTTAGACACGCAGGACAGAAACCAATCAATCAACCAAAGTATATTATAGGGAGTTATCTACATTATGTTTGAGAAGACACTTTTATCCAACCTAGTCTTTAACGAAGACTTTACAAGAAAAACATTACCATTTATTAAACCTGACTTCTTTAGAAATAGAGATGAGGTTACTATATTTAATATCATAAGTGATTTTGTTGTCAAGTATAATAATCTCCCTACAAAAGAAGCAATTGAAATTGAATTGTCAAACGATAAGACTCTTACCGAAGACGAATTTAAAAATACAAAATTATTATTAAACAGTTTACAACATGAAGAAGTTGAACAACAATGGTTGTTAGATACAACAGAAAAGTTTTGTAAAGATCGTGCTGTGTATAATGCAGTATTACAAGGTATCAAAATCATAGATGGTAAAGATAAGAAACATACACCAGAAGCGATACCTAGTATCCTATCAGAAGCGCTTGGCGTTTCGTTTGATAGACATATAGGGCATGATTATCTAAATCAGGCAGAGGACCGATTTGAATATTACCATAGAACTGAAGCAAGATTAAAGTTTGATCTTTCATACTTCAATAGAATTACAAAAGGTGGCCTACCACCTAAAACTTTAAACATTGCTCTTGCAGGCACAGGTGTTGGTAAATCTTTGTTTATGTGTCATGTTGCAAGTAGTGTTATATCGGAAGGTAAAAATGTATTGTATATAACTTTAGAAATGGCTGAAGAACGTATCGCAGAAAGGATTGACGCTAACTTATTAGATGTAACTATTGATGATCTTTATGAAATGCCAAAAGAAATATACGATAATAAAACATCTAAAATGCAAAACAAAACCAATGGTCAATTAATTATCAAAGAATATCCTACGGCGTCTGCTCACGCAGGTCATTTTAAATCTTTGCTAGATGAACTTGCCCTAAAGAAAGCATTTAAACCTGATTTAATATTCATTGATTATTTGAATATATGTACTAGTAGTAGATTTAAAGGTGGCAATATTAACTCCTATACTATGGTTAAATCTATCGCTGAAGAATTAAGAGGTCTTGCAGTACAATATAATGTACCTATTGTATCTGCTACACAAACAACTAGAACTGGTTATCTATCAAGTGACGTAGGACTTGAAGATACTTCAGAATCATTTGGTCTTCCTGCAACTGCTGACTTTATGTTTGCTCTAATATCAAATGAAGAATTAGAAGAACTAGGTCAAATCAAAGTTAAACAATTAAAGAATCGTTATAATGATCCTGCTGTCAATCGTGCATTTATAATAGGTGTAGATAGAAGTAAGATGAGATTGTATGATGTAGAACAATCTGCTCAACAGATTGTAGATAGTAACCAAGAAAGTAAGGAGAAGATTGAAAAACCATCAGGCCCACAATCTGCTGAGGTTTATGATAAATTTTCGGATTTTAAAATATGAGAAAAAGAAAACCATCAATATACTATAAAACTGAAATGGTCAAAGTAAAAAATGAAATACTTTGGCGTTGCGTTGAAATGCCTAGTAAACTTGTGTTAAAAGAGTCTTTCTTTGAGGAAGATGTTAAGCAGTTAACAAAGTTTCAGAATAAATCCAAAACGTTTGGCATATTCGGGTTCCCACCTTTCTTTGATTGTAGAGGTGAAAAAGAGAAGATGTTAGATCAAGGTAAAACAAATTATAATTCTCCTGCTAGAACTAGAGGTAGAAGCCGTGCATAAATATATGTATGGCAATTCTAAATGGTATTAACGTAAAAGACGCTGAATTTACAGCAATGCAGGAGAAGGCTACTGCCGCTATCTGTAAGCAATCATTTCAAAATAATAAAAAATTTAATTCAGTAAAAGATATAGTTAACGATAAAGATACCGTAAAAGAACTAAAAGAAATATTTGTTAAAGACAAAAAACAATTATTTCATTACAAGATACCCTTTTCACAAAAGATAGAAAAAAACTGGTTTGAAACTTTTGTTAAACAAAACGAAAGAATATTAAGAGAGTTTTCTAACGCAAAATTTACCGTCTTTGATAGAGATGATAAAGATGGTTTTATGATGTGGTTTATGAAAACGATTAGAGATTATTTTAGCATATCAAATAAAGACTCATACAATCCTGCTGATATATGGTTGATTGATAAAAAAGAAGTCAATAGACAAATCATATTAAAAGAAATAGAAGGACCTAAAGGCACACAAACTATAGAAGAACTTAATCAGATAATGAGAAAGTTATACAAAGAAAGAAAAGTTATAGGTCTTTCTTTAAAATTAATTTCAGGCAATCAAGCAAAGTACCAAGAAGTTAATTTAGATGATAAGTTTTTTAAAGCAGTAGAAAATAAAAAAGGTGAGTTTGATTACAAACTTTTAAAAGTTAAGTTTGATCTATCTACATATGGTATAAAAAAGAATGCTGGTTTTACAACACAAGATTCTGTATTGACTTTAGGTATTAGAGGTACAGAAATAGCAAAGTTTCAAGTTAAAGGCAATACAACATCAAGGTTATCTAATTTAAAAATAGAAGGTACGGGTAAAGGTGAGGCTGCAAGATTAGGTAAGGCACCTTTAGAACTAGTTAGAAAATTAACTGCTGGCAAACCATACAGATCACAATTTTTAAATGACGCAAAAAAAGAACCACAAGATATAAGTGACTTTAATAAACAAGCAAAGATGTGGCAAGTTATGTACGAAGAATTTGTTACAAATATGAAACAAAAAGGCATACCTATAGAAACAAAGATCATGCCTAAAGATTTTACAAAGAATATGAGAATAGCATTTGAGGGTAGAACACCTTGGATTGCTAATAACAAACTACTACAATTACGATTCCTACACATGGTTTCAAAGTTTAAAAAAGATGAGATCCATGAGTATATGACAGATTTAATCTTCTTATGCCAGAAGATAGGACGTAGTGTATTTCCTTTCGGGCCGTTCGGCAAACTTTATTAGTATAAATAGTCTAGTAAGTAGTGATTTATTAATGGGATATAGTGATTTTTCGCTTGACAAAGGCGTAATTTTTTGATATAATGGGAATAGTGGGAGAAAAATGTATAGTTTTAAACAATATCTTAATGAGGCAAAAAATACTCATTTAGAACATTTAGAAGACGAAATTATTAATAACGGTTACCAAGGTGGCCTTAACGCAGTAGAATTTCTTAAATCATTAAGAAATATGCTAGTAGGTTCATCACGTAGAAAATTAAACGTATCCGTTAAATGGGATGGTGCACCAGCAGTATTCTGTGGTATCAATCCTGAAAACGGCAAATTCTTTGTTGGATCAAAATCAGTATTCAACGTAACTCCTAAAATCAATTACACACAAGCAGATATAAGAAGAAATCACTCTGGTGGTTTAGTAGATAAATTATCAATCTGTTTAAAAGAATTACCTAAACTTGGTATACGAGGTGTTGTACAAGGTGACTTGTTATTTACATCAGGAGATATTAAGTCGGTATCTATACGAGGTGAAGATGCTATCGCATTTACACCAAACACTATAACATATGCTGTTCCAGAAAATACTGACCTTGCTAAAAGAATTAAAAGAGCTAAGTTAGGCATTATCTTTCACACTACTTACAATGGCCGAAAGATGTCTAACCTAAAAGCAAGCTTTGGCGTCAATGTAAATCGTTTTACAAAGACGCCAGCAGTATTCTTTGATGACGCAAGTTACAAAGACTCATCTGGTGTTGCTACATTTACAACTGCTGAAAGTGATCAGTACGATAATATGTTAAGAATGGCAATGGGATCAATTTCAAAAGGTAAAGTTATTTTAGATTTGTTAAAAAGACAAACAAATATGTTATCAGTTGGTGCAAGATTAAAGATTTTCTTCAATACAAAAATAAGAGAAGGTCAAACTATTAGTAATGTAAAAGGATTACAATCAGATTTTAGAAAGTACTATGCTTCAGTTTTAGATGATGAGATGTCAAGTAAAAAAACAGAAGCTGCAAAAAGTAAATACAAAACAATAAGAGATGATGGTTTAAAATTTATTGATAGATATGATAATGAAATATATTTTGCAATTGCAAGTTATGTAACTTTACAAAAAGTTAAAAATTATCTTGTAAGTAAAATGAATCAAATTAAATCAATAGGAACTTTTTTACAAAAAGGTAATGGATTTGAAGTAACAAATCCAGAAGGTTATGTTGCTGTAGATAGAATGGGCAACGCCGTTAAATTAGTAGATAGATTAGAGTTTAGTACAGCAAACTTTACATTAGCAAAGAATTGGATTAAAGGATAATGGCAAATTTTAGAAAAGACACACAAGAATTTGGACCTAGAGGCCACGATAAAACGGTCTTTGAAGTACCAATGATAGCAACAAATGACGGTAATGTTGTAACACAAACAAATCCATTTCCTGTTACAATATCAAGTATCAGTCAATCAAGCTCAGCAGAAACTAATACAGACGCTTTTGGTAGACAAAGAATATCATCACCACTAACACTATTTGATTCCTCACATAGATTTTCTGATAATGATTTATGGAATGAAGATATTACAGGTGACGCTTCATCAACCTTTCAAATAAATGAGGGTCTAGTAGATTTAACAGTTGGCGATAATGCTAATGATGAAATTATTAGAGAAACAAAAAAAGTAATGACTTATCAACCTGGTAAATCATTGTTAATTTTAAATTCTTTTGTATTTAATGCTGCTAAAACTGGATTAAGACAAAGAATAGGATATTTTGGAACAGACAATGGTATCTATTTAGAACAAGATGGTACAGATGTTTATATAGTAGAAAGAAGTAAAGTATCAGGTTCAGTTGTAGAAAGTAAAATTGCTCAAGCAGATTGGAATGTAGATAAATTAGATGGCACAGGTACAACAGGCTATACTTTAGATTTAACAAAAGCACAAATTCAATATATAGATTTAGAATGGTTAGGTATAGGAACCGTAAGAGTAGGTTTTGTTATTAATGGTAGATTTGTAGTTGCTCACGCTTTTCATCACGCAAATTTAGTAACAGGAACATATATTACTACAGCTTCTTTACCTTTAAGAATAGAAATTAAACAACAGACAGAATTGGGTGACAGCACCACAGCAACACTAAAACAAGTTTGTTCTAGTGTTATGAGTGAAGGTGGTTATCAATTAAGAGGTTTACAACAAGCAGTTGGTACAGTAATTACTTCTCCTTATGAATTAACTACTGCTGGTACTTTTTATCCTGTTGTTTCTATACGATTAAAGTCAACAAGATTAGACGCAGCTGCTATTCTTACTGCTTTATCTATTTTAGGAACAGGAAATGGTATTTTTTATAATTGGCAAGTCGCAGCTGGAGGAACAGTTACAACAAGTTGGACTTCAGCTGGCACTAATTCATCTGTTGAATATTCAATTTCAGGAACAGCTTATACACTAGGTACAGGTAGAATATTAGCTAGTGGTTTTATGGCTTCTAATAATCAATCTAGTGCAGCTACTAATATTCTTAAAGAAGCGTTATTTAAATTTCAATTAGAAAGAAATACATTTACGGGTGTAGCAGAACCTATAACTCTTTTAATGTCTAGTGGTACTGATACGCAAGATGTGTATGCTTCTATGGATTGGGAAGAAATTAGTAGATAATGAAAAGTTTTAGAGATTTTATATTTGAACAATTAGGTAGAATGAGAATTATTATGTTAGGTGGACCTGGTTCAGGTAAATCAACCTATACAGAATACTTAATTAAACACTTTGATATTACACATATCTATCCAGGCGGTATGTTAAGAAAAGAAATTGAAAAAGGTTCAGAAATAGGACAGATTGCAAAAGATATAGTATCAAAAGGTGAGTTTGTTCCTAATCAAATAGTATTAGATTTAATTAGTAAAAAAGTTGAAGAAAGTCCTAAAGGTTATGTACTTGATGGATGGCCAAGATATATGCAACAAGTTGAAGATATGGAAAAAGCAGAAATAGGTTATGACTATGCAGTATTTTTAGATGTAAGTACCGAAGAAGTAATGAGAAGATTACTTGCAAGAGGTAGAGCAGATGATACGAAAGAGATTATAGGTAATAGAATAGAATTATATAAAAAAGAAACAGGTCCTGTAATAGAATATTTAAGAAAGAAACCAGGATTTTTAGAAATAAAAGCAGAGGGTGGTACACCTGAAGATACTGCTAACGAAATTATAAGAAGAATAGAAAATGAAAGTAAATAGTTTTATACAACATTTAGCAGAGGGTGTTTACGACCCAGGAATATTTAAAGCATTTTTTCTTGCTGGTGGTCCTGGTTCAGGTAAAACATTTGTTACTCAAAGTACATTTTCAGGTACAGGATTAAAAGTTGTAAATTCTGATACATCATTTGAAAGAAATTTAAAACAAGCAAACTTATCTTTAAGTATGCCAGATGAAGAAACATATTTTAGAAACATTTTACGAAATGCAGCCAAAAGAACTGCTATCTCACAGTTAAATAAATATGTAGAAGGAAGACTTGGTTTAGTAGTTGATAGCACAGGAAGAGATTATGATATGATTGCCAGACAACACAGTATGCTAAAGCAAATGGGTTATGATTGTTATATGGTATTTGTAAATACAACGTTAGATGTAGCGTTAGCAAGAAACGCTAGACGTGAAAGAACTATTCCTGAATATATTACAAAGTCAAGTTGGGAAGGTGTGCAAAATAACATTGGTAAATTTCAAAGACTATTTGGTTTAAATAATTTTTTAGTTGTAGATAACAATAAGTCTGATTTAGAACTTGTTACACTCACAATGAATAGAGTTGGTAAAATGGTAAGAAGATTTATGAGAACACCTGTACAAAATTATATTGCAAAACAATGGATGAAAAAAGAATTAGAGGCACGTAAAAGAATATGAGATTTAAAGATTTTTTAAAAGAGTCTATAATTGACATACCAAGACAAACGTATGCAAAAGGTGTATTTGATAAAGCAGATACTCCTAATCCAGTATTAAAACCATCAGTAAAAAAATTAGTATTAGATGGTATAAAGACATTTGAGAAATTTGGTAAAGTAGTTAAGTATACCTTAATTGGTTCAATACTTACAAAACAATATAGAGCTGATGCAGACCTTGACATTAATATCTTATTTAATATACCTGGTTCAAAAGAAGAACAAGAAAAGGTACATGATGAGATTAGAGAATATCAAGGACAGATAAATGGTAAAAATATACCAGGCACACAGCATCCTATCAACTACTTTTCCATCATAGATCCTGTAACATTTAATAAGGCAAGGGACATGGCTGATGGTACTTTTGATATCGACTCTAACAAGTGGATCAAAAAACCAGAACCTGGCACCTTTGAACCTGAAAAATACGTTACGGATTTTCAGAAGCGTGTTTCTGAAATAGATGTTGTTAAAGGTGAACTTATACGAGATATGATTGATTATGAGGAACTAAAAGACTTAACAGGTAACGACATAAAAAACTTGTCAAGTTTAGTTTCTAAAAAGTTAGACGAAATTAAATCTTCTATTAACACTCTAATTGATATTGGTGACAAAACTATTGCAGACCGAAAGGATGCTTTTAGTACAGATATGTCACCAGACGAAATCAGAAAGTTTGGTGTAAAGAACCGACTTCCCAAAAATGTGATTTATAAAATGTTAGAAAAGTATCATTATCTCAAATTTTTCAAAAAGTTGAAAGAGATTATGGAAGACGGTAAAATATCACCAGACGAACTGAAATCATTATCAAAAATAAAAGAGGCCAAGGGTAGATCAATTGCATTTACCTTTGGCCGATTTAATCCACCTACAATAGGACACGAAAAACTTATTAACAAAGTGGCACAACAAAGAACAGATGATTACAGAATTTATTTAAGTAAATCTGAAGACACATCTAAAAACCCATTGAATGCTAGAGTTAAGTTAGCAACAATGAAACAAATGTTTCCTAGACATAGCAGAAACATACTACTTAATCCATCAAACATGATATTGGATATTGTAACTGATTTACATAAAAGAGGTTACTCAAACATAACGATGGTTGCAGGTAGTGATAGAGTAAGAGAATTTGATACTATCTTAAAAAAATATAACGGCGTTAAGAGCCGTCATGGTCTATATGACTTTGATAGTATATCTGTAGCTTCAGCAGGAGAAAGAGATCCTGACGCTGAAGGTGCTACGGGAATGAGTGCTAGTAAAATGAGAGCGGCTGCAAAATCAAAAGACTTTGCAAGTTTCAAAAAAGGACTGCCGTCTGGTTTTGCTAACTCAAAAAATGCACAAGACTTATTTAGAAATGTAAGAAAAGGAATGATGTTAGCGGCTTCGTTTGACGCTGATAGTGCATTTAGATTTAAACCATTTATAACTGCCTCAACAAAAGAGGAGTTAGATAAAATGACATTAAGGGACAAATATATTTCAGAGCATTTATATGATGTAGGAGATATAGTTGACGATATGGAGAATAATGTAACTGGTGTCATTGTAAGAAGAGGAACAAACTATGTTACCTTGGAAGACGAGGAGATGAGCCTACACAAATGTTGGTTATATAATATTATGGAAACTCCTGTCTATTCAATTAAGTTGGAGAAACGATCAATGAACTTAAAAGAGAAAAGAAAATTAGCGTATGATAAAGAAACAGATCAACCTAAAAAATACGTTGCAGGATTATCAGACAAAGAGAAAAAGGCACATGATAGACACCTAGAAAAACAAGGTAAAAAATCAGATAGTGACAAGTCTGCTTATAAACAATCACCTGCTGACAAAGTAGCAAAAACAAAACCTAGTAAACATACAAAACGTTTCAAACAAATGTATGGAGAATTGAAGACAAAATCAGAAAAAGAACCTCAACATAGAGGTAATGAATTTAATACAGATGGTATACCAGAAGCCTATGAAATAGGACATGATTGGGCAAAATATACATCTTCAATAACACCAGGCGAAAAACACTACAATCCTAAGTATCAAGGCGGTTCTTATAGTCCAAGTAAACATAGTGATAATTTAATTAATGTTAACGCAAGTAAGGATATAAGCATGACAGATAATAAAAAAGTTGAGCTAAAAGATATAGAAGAATGGGCAAGTAAAGAAGAAACTATTAATAAATATAAGGAAAGATATGGGGAAGAGTGGCAATCTAAAATTGAAGAAACATACAATAAAATGTTCAATAAAGTGATTGACACCAACACAAATATGCAAGAAGGAAGAATGAAGGATATCGCAATAGACCTTAAATCTAAGGACGAAGGCGGATTAGATCCAGAGGAATTTCAAAGAAAGTACAACAAATCTAAAGCAGAAATGAGAAAAGATTTAGGTGCTACTGAAGGCTTTAAGTTAACGTTTAAAGACTTTATGAAAGAAGAAGCAGACGAGTGGGGAATTTTCCCATCACAAATTACAGAAGCAGAACATCAAGGTAAAAAAGTTACTTTGAACAAACCTGTTAGAGGTGGTTCTAAAAAGTTTTATGTTTACACAAAAGGACCTAACGACAACATAGTCAAAGTATCATTTGGTGATCCTAATATGGAAATTAAAAGAGATAATCCTGCAAGAAGAAGAAGCTTCAGAGCAAGACATAACTGTGATAATCCAGGACCTAAATGGAAAGCAAGATATTGGAGTTGCAAAAAATGGTAACAAGATATAGAAGTGGATGGGATTACGAATCTCTAAATGAGTTTACAACTGTTTACGTTGCTAGATGGAGAGGTAAAGACGGTAAAAGATATGCGTCACCTTTTAAAACAAAAGACTCTGCTGAAAAGAGAGCAAAAGAATTAAGAACACAAGGTAATTCTGAAGTATCCGTTACACAAGATACGTTAAAGGGAAATATTAAGTGGGCAAAAGATAACGGACCTGATATAAAAGGAATGCAAAAAGAAGAAAAGTTTGAGTGTCCTAAATGTAAAGGTAAAGGTTGTGACCATTGTGGTGGCAAAGGTTATCATATGAAAGAAAATGTTGGTGATTTTTATCAAAGTAAAATGACACCTCAACAAATTCAGAATATAAAGAAGACTTGGCAAGGTAAGAAAGCTTCAGACGTTACACCTGCTGTTAAGGCAATGATTAAACGATTAGATATACCTACACAGTTGGCAATTAGACAGGCAAACATACCTCATATTTCAAAATTAGTAGAGGACGCTTCTAAAGACGCTGAGAATATGGCGAAATTGAGAACACGTCAAATGTCATTACAAACTAAATTAAAAGATTTAGATCCAGGTGAACCTAAAGACAAAACACCTATGGCTATAACTAAAAATGATATAGAGACCATACAAATGAAAATGGATCAGTTAAGAAGTAAAATGAAAAAAGAACAAGTACACCCAGCAAAATCTCTTATTGAAGCGATTACTGCTGTAAAAAACAAAGCAGAAAAAACAGGTATGCCTTATTCTATCTTAAAGAAAGTTTACGATAGAGGTATGGCTGCATGGAAAGGTGGTCATAGACCAGGCACTACACCTCAACAATGGGCTATGGCAAGAGTTAACAGTTTCGTAACTAAATCATCTGGTACTTGGGGTAAAGCAGATAAAGATTTAGCAGCGAAAGTAAGGAGCAAAAAGTAATGAACAAAAAATATTTTGATACAAGAAAAGATAGCTTAGAGGATAAGATTAATACAATTGCTTCTGAACAAGCTGCTATTTCAAAACCAGTATCAGACGTAAAATTATCAGTAGAAAAGAAATACTTTGAAAGTAAAAAAGGATCACTAGAAGATGTAGCAAGTAAACTTGTTGAAAGTAAATTAGATCCAGTAAACAAAGACGCTGTTAAGAAAAAGTTTGATGATAGAAAAGATAAAGACATTGACAACGATGGCGATACAGATTCATCTGATAAGTATCTACATAAAAGAAGAAAAGCAATTTCAAAAGCAACAAGTGAAGAAGTTGAACCTTGTGGATTAACTGCTGAAGCGTGTTGGGATTCTCATAAACAACAAGGTTACAAAATGAAAGGTGGCAAACGTGTCCCTAATTGTGTACCTAAAAATGAAGCAGTAAATCAGGACGATCATGGTGAGAAAATCAACCAAGATAAAAAAGACGCTGCTATGAAGAAGACAGATCAAAAGAAACCATTTGACAAGTTAAGACAAGAAACTAAACTAGTTAGACTTGGGAACAATGGTAAGACAGATACAGGTCAAAAAGCTGCAGTTATAGACCTTGAACCGTCAGCAAAACCTATCTAGTTGCGACATTTTGTCAATTGACAAAAGCACTATTATATGATAGTATAATAGTATAAGGAAAACACTATGACTAAACCTATCATATATTGCGATATGGATGGAGTACTTGCAGATTTTAAAACAGGTGCTCAAAAAACAACTGGTATGTCCATTAACAAATGGATGAATATACCATCTTCAAAAGAAAAATGGGGATTGATTAAATCTAAAAAAGACTTTTGGTCAACTCTTCCTTGGATGCCTGGTGGCAAACAACTCTGGTCTTACTTATCAAAATTTGATCCACATATACTATCAGCATACGTAGAAGAGTCGTTTGATCCTAACTGTATTCCTGGCAAAACTGAATGGCTAAGAAGAAATGCTGGAATGTCAAATCGTTCAAAAATCAATCTAGTACGAAGAAAAGAAAAGAAACTCTTTGCCAAAAGAGGTAATCCTGCTATCTTAATTGATGACTATGAAAAAAACATAAGAGAATTTACACAAGCAGGTGGTACTGGTATTCATCACACAAACACATCAAATACTATATCTAAACTTAAAAAACTAGGTTTTTAATCTTATAAATAGTACTGTTATATAACAATTACTAATTTAAGGAGAGATATATGTCTTTATGGGGAAACGATATAAAGCCTAAAAATCTTACAGACGAAGAAAAAAAAGAAGTCTATGCAACCGCTCAAGGTTGGGTAAGAGAAGCAGGCTCAGTATTATCAGGTAATGATAATCCAAATGCAGATCCAGAAGTATTAGTAGCAATCGGCGGATTAGCTACAAATATGGGTTCAGCAAATATTACTGAAATAGAATTTGTAACAACATCAATCGGTGCAGGTGCTGGTGGAAACATTGACGTTAGAGTAAGATTTAACGAAAGAGTTGACATTACAGGAACTCCACAAGTAACAGTAACTAACGACCAAACAGGTAGTGGTACTGATGCTACATTTACAGCAGATTATAATTCTGGTACAGGATCAAACGAAATTGTATTCAGAGCAACTTATGCAGCTGCAGATGGTGGTATTGCTGAGAATGATGTATTATCAATTGGATCTAATGCAGTGGCACTTAACGGTGGTACTATTAAAGATGCTGGTACAACAACAAACTCTACAATTACAAACGCTGCTCAAACAGGTACATTAACTGTTTCAGCATAATAACAAAATCATATAAGGGTGCTTAAAGTGCCCTTATATATACTATATGAACAAATTGATCTAGGCAAATACCTAGAGTAGCATTCCCGAAAGGGTTAACAGGAGAAAAAAATGGCAGACAAAAAAATAACGGCATTGACCGATTTAGGTGACTCGTTGGCATCAGCTGACTTGTTTCACGTAGTGGATGACCCAGCAGGGACACCAATCAATAAAAAAATATCAGCAGAAAATGTGTTTAACAATATACCTTCTTGGTTAGGTTTATCACAAGATTCACAATTAATAACTGCTGACGCTTCATCACAGGTTGCAAACGTAACTTCAGCAATAACTGAAATCAACGCTACTTCAGCAACTGGTGCAATATCATTAGCAGATGGTTCTGATGGACAAATTAAGATTTTTATTAATACATCAACAAGTGGTACAAATGACGTAGTAATTCAACCAACTAACTTGCGTGGGGGTACTACTATTACTTTGAATGCTCAAGGTGAAACAGTTGTATGTATATTTAAAAATTCAAACTGGAATGTAATCGGCGGACATGGTTTCGCAATTGCGTAATATATTAGGAGATTATTATGGGAATAACAACACAAACGTTAATGAAAGAGAAATTTGCTCTTCAAAAAACGTTTAATGAATTGAACAATAGAATAAAGACTATTGAAAAAGATTTATCAGTAATGAAAGCAAATATGAGTGCTGTTCATGGTGCCTTACAACAAGTTGAAAAACTTATACAATATGATGACAACTATGGTAAAAAAGAAGCAGAGATAATTCATAGTAGAGAAAAAAAAGTGCCACCACTTGAATCAGGCCCAGTTGAAAAACCTTCTTTAGATATAAAAACTAAGGAAGAACCTCAACAATTAAATGAGGGTGATAAATGAAAGAAGATAGGGATAGCTTTATAGAGGATCTTGCTGACAATACACCAAATGAAGCTCAGTTTGATAAGTTAAAAGAAGCTGAAGTACATGACGCTGAAGAAGACCTGGTAGCAGGTAAAACTTATAAGAAATTAAAAGACGAAGTAAAACGAGGAGAAAAATGAAAACATTTAAACAACACATAAAAGAAGGCGGAACTATGGGCGTTGGAACACCTCATCAATCTTCAGTAGAAGATGGATCAATGGGTGCTCACAATATACATGAACCTGCAATCTTACAAAGAGTGAATGCTTTTGTTGGATCTATTGCTGATAAAGAGTATATACAGCCTGAGGCTGCTCTATCTCAATTAGAAACTAGATTAAGAACAATTGGTGTTCAGTTAAAAGACTCAATAACAATTAATGATAAAAAAGGTAACTTTGAAAGTGCTTTAGTATTTAATGGTGGTCGTTTTGGTAAAGATACCGACGGCTCTGACATAAATGATGATGGAATTAGTCATAAAGTTGGCAAAGAGTTAAAACTAAAAGGTAGATACGAAACACTAGAGAACGGCGCTGTTAAAGTTTATGCAGAGCTTGGCTAATGTTTGATAAGATAACAAAGAAGAATTGGTTATTTTACGCCATAAAAAACTACAATGTTCCTAATTTAGATAGTGAACAGGAGTTTTATGAAGATGTGAAAAGATTTAAGTATCTTAAACGTTTATTTCGTAAATACAAAACCACAGGTGAACTGAAAACTAGATTAGTATTAAATCATATCATAGTATTGACAAATGTTTTTGGTAATGAGGCTGCGGCTACATTATTATTATTTAAGATTGAAAGAGAGTATTGGTCTGTACTAAAAACTTTCTTACAATATTTAAATGTAGTAAGTGAAGACGAGTTGCCAAATGTGAAAGTAAATAAAACTTTGTTATCAAGTTTGGAGAAATTATAATGGGAAGAGCAATAGATTTATTAATAACTTATAGAGTAATTAAAATGTTAGTTACTCCTTGGAAACAACATGACGCTTATAAGTTGGGTATAATTGATGACAATGGTAAAGTATTAAGAAAAGCTAAAACTTTGAAATCAGCAAAAGAAAAAGATTCTTATACTATACTACACAGATTTGTATTCAATTTGAAAAGACTACTAGGGTTATTACCTGGTGGTAAATCAAAGTTTGCCTCATACGCAACTGCTTTGGCACTATTGTTAAAAGAGAATAAAGATATTAACGCTGTAGAATTAGAAAGAGGTTTATATAAACATCTTATTGAAAACGACTTGGTCGCTTATGATGATGATCTAAAAGAGTCTGTAGGTTTTGATTTTTTACCAGAAGGTAGATTTATAATGATTGACAGATTAGAAGATTTAAATGGCGAACAAACTGCTGATGTAGGTGATGTAGTATATACAACTGAAAATCAGAAACCTTTTGATAATCTATTCGGCGTAAACCTATATCATGTTATAAATGAAGATACTAAAAAACAAATTATAGTATCAGAGGACAACATAGAGAGGGTAAAATTTTAATGAAAACCTTTAAAGAAATAAGATCAATTATAAGAGAATTTTCTGATAGTCAAATAGACATGTTGGCAAGACAATATGCAGGACTAAAAGATAAAACAATCTCAACAGATCAAGCAAATAAATTAAGAAAAATATTTGACAGAATACCTGATAGAGCGCTAGACGCTTTAAGAAGAAAAAAGATACCTTTTATATCTGGTATGGCATTATCACGTATGGTTAAAAAAGGTATGCCTGTAAAAGAAGACGCACCTGCTAATGCAGTAGGCAATGGATCAAATCTTGCAATGCCGCCAGCAGTAGAACCTGGTGTACACGTAAAGAAAAAGAAAAAAGATGTAACTAGCTTATTAAGACGTGAAGACTATGATAAAGTTGAACTAGAAAATTTAATTAATAAGATTGAGTCTAACCAAGACATAGAAGAAAATCAAATTAAACCTATAGTAAACAATATCAAATCAAAAAAAGAAAAAGGTACATATACTGAAGAATTTGCTATGACAGCATTTAGATATGTTGTAGATAGACAAATAAAATCTACAGTTTCAGAGGATTTTAGAAACAAAGTTGCTTCAAAATTACTATCAAAGTACGTATGAAAACTTATAAAGAATTAAGAGAGTATATGAGAGGGTTCGCTATAGGACCTGTTGACACATTAAAACCTATGGCATCCTTAGGCGGTTCTCAATCTTCTCCAGATAGAAGATACACAGCACAATTGCCTCAATTAGCTGCAACAGCAAAAGGGCCAGGGTTAGGAACAATTAAACCTATGGTCACAGCAAGTAAAAAGAAAGAGAAGAAATAATATGGAATTATTAATCGCATTAGCAATGAAGTTTTGGCAATGGTCATTATTGATATTATTTGTAATAATAGGTTTTATTATAAACTTATTAGATAAAAGAAAAAGTAACATAAAATTTAAATATGAAGAAATGCCTCAACTAAAACCTATACCAATTAAAACAAAAGGTAAAGGATTTTGGAAAGGTATTGCAATGTGGTTATTATCAACAAGAAATTGGGAACTAACAAAGAACTGGAGATATAATATAAATGGTGCCGAGTATGTAATACCAAAAGGTTTTCAATTTGATGGTGCAAGTATACCTAAATTTTTAAGAACATTTTTTTCACCAGTTGGCGTATTATTAATTGGTGGTCTCGTACACGATTATATGTACAAGTACACTGCTTGTAAACCAGCAGATAAATCAGGTTCACTTCTATTAGTTGATCAGAAAAAAGCAGATCAAATCTTTAGAGATATAAACATAGAAGTAAACGGTTTCTATTTTATGAACTATCTATCGTATTGGTCATTAAGAATAGGTGGCTTTGTTGCTTGGAATGGTCATAGAAAAAGAAACGAAACAATCAAATAACATATAAGGAGTAAACTATATGAAATGGTTAAAAAGTAGAGTAAAAGAAGTATCATCATGGCATGGTGGTGCTTTAGTAGCAATGGGTTGCATTATATTATTTGCAGGACCTTTTGCTAAAATGGCTGCATGGGCGTCAATTGCTTGGGGTCTATGGGCGATTTGGAAAAAAGACTAATCAACCATGGGAATTAGATTATTTTTTATTGGAATATTCATCAGCGCTTTAATCGGCGCTGGTGGATACATTTTTAAGTTACAGAAAGACAACACTATACTTAAAGCAAATGCAGTTAAACTAGAGTCTGCTGTATCCGAACAAAAGACACTAATAGAAAATCAAAAGAAAGATTTTGCTGAAATATTAGAAGCAAACAAAAAGATAAACGAATTAGTTGGTAATCTCAAAAAAGATTTAGACGATTTAGACAAAAGATTTTCAAAGAAAGATAGAGATATTGGTAAACTGGCCATTGATAGAACAAAGGTCATAGAAAGAATTATAAACAAAGGCAGTGATAACGCTACAAGATGTATAGAGATTGCTAGTGGATCACCATTAACTGAAAGTGAAAAGAATGCTACGAAGAAATCAGAAATCAATCCTGAATGTCCTTCTATTAGTAATCCTAAGTATATTCCTTACTAACTGCTCAGGCGTTAAGAAGTTAAGTATATTTAAGGAAGAAGTAAAAAGACAAGAGCTTCAATTAGAGAAGCCTACACCTTTACAGTTAGAAAAGATTAAATGGATAATCATAACATCTGAAAATGCTGATGAAGTATTTAAGAAGATGGAAGAACAAGGACTTGATCCTGTGTTATTTGGTCTTACAGATAACGATTATCAATTAATAGCAAAGAACTTTGCTCAAATAAGAAATCAATTAAAGATAACAAATGACTTACTTGATAAGTATAAAGAATACTATGAGTCAGATAAGGATAACAAATAATGGCAACAGATACAAAAGCAGGAAGTAAAACTGAAAAAACTAAAAATTCAGCTTCAGCAACAACTGGCGCAAGTGCTAGTGCTGATACTTCAAAAAATTTAGGTAAAGGTACAACAGCAAATGCAGGTGCATATTCAGAAGCCGAAGCAGGTGCAGTTGCAGAAGCAAAAAAAGGAAACGCAAGTGCAAGTGTAGGTGCTCACGCTGAAGTTGGTGCATACTCTAATGTAGAGAATGAAACTAAAGTTGGTGGTGTCGGAGTTAAATCAGAAGCACATGCAGGTACAAAAGTATATTCAGATGTAGGAGTAGGTGGTTCAATAGGTACTAATGGTGCTGAAGGACACGCAGGTGCTATCGCTGGTTCTTGTGCTGAAGTAGGTGCAAGTACAACAATTGGCTCAGACAGAAACAATGCCTCAGTAGGTGCAAAAGTTTCAGTTGGTCCTCAGATTGGTGCAAAAGTAGGTGGCGGTGCAACAGTAGATGATGGTAAACTAACCGTAGGTGCAGATGTTAAATTAGCACTTGGTGTTGGTGTTACATTACAACCAAGTATTACCGTTGATACAAGACCAGCGGCAAATGCCTGCAAGGCGGCTGGTAACGCAATCGCAGCTCCATTCAAAAAAATAAAAAAACCATCAAATCCCTTTAAGAAAAAGAAAAAGAAATAGATGGCACACAAGATTGACGAAACAACAGAATTAAGAGTATCACTAAAAACATTAGCAGTAATTATTATTACTGTTGTTTCAGCAGCCGCATTTGTATTTCATTTAGAAGAAAGACTTGATATATTAGAACACAATACTATGATGAACAAGGTCCAATTTGAATCCTACAGAGAACAACCAAGTCGTAGTCACACAGATGTGGAAGTAATGAAAACACAAATTGAACAATTAAAAAAAGAAATTGACGAGTTAAAATCATATAAATAATAATAAAGGAAACAAATGAAAAGACTAATTACAGGTCTTTTATTATGTTTCGTTATGGGACTTACACAAGTTACTTGGGCTGACACGACCTCAACATCAACAGATACATTAACACAATCCAATAGTAGTGGTTCAAACACTTCTATTTCAGGTGGTTATTCGGCAGAAACTACAACGACCTACCAATCAGGTTCAAGTAGTAATAGCACAACTACAAACACTACTAATGCCTATACAGGCGATCAAAGAGTAGTCAATTCATCATCAGCACCATCTATGTCAGCAATGTCGCAAGACCTTTGTACAGTAGGTATATCAGCAGGTGTATCAACATTTGGTTTAGGTGTATCAGGTGGTACATATAGAACAGACGAGAATTGTGAAAGAATTAAACTATCTAAAGTATTAAACGATTTAGGTATGAAAGTGGCTGCTGTATCTATTCTGTGTCAGGACGAAAGAGTATTTTATGCTATGGAACAATCTGGAACACCTTGTCCTTTTGAAGGTAAAATTGGTAACGAAGCAAAAGAACAATGGAAGAAGTATGGTAAATTAAGACCAGACTTTGAACAATACACAGCAAGATTAAGTATTATTGAAAAGAAAAATAAAGAATTAAAAAAAGAGTACAATGAAAAACTAAAAGCAAATAAAGAGATCATTGAAAAACAACAAAGTGAATTAGAAAAAATTGAAGCTGAAAAAAAAAAGTTAATCAAAGAGATAGAAAAAAAAAAGAAGTAAATAAAAAATGGATATTGATACCCTTAACATTATTCTTTGGAGTGCCCTTATAATCTATGCGACATACAAAGTATATAATTTTATTCACGGTCTTAATCCTTACGATTTTAGTAACAAGAAGTAGTAACGCAGAAACTACTTGTACTGAAAACGAGTTAGGTGACCAGACCTGTGTTACAACCACTACTACTAATGTACCTGGTGTAACAACAGACAATCTATTATCTCCTAATTTCCAAGACGGTAGTTGGAACTATTCGTCTAATATGACCTTTCACGGTTCAAATACATTAGCAACAACTCACAACTCATCAGCAGATTCAACTGTATCATTAAGCACAGATGGTGGTTTAACTAAATCACAAATTAATTCTGGTTTTACATCTACATTTGGATTGGATATTTGGTTTTGGAGTGGTTCTACTTCTAATGTTACAATGAAGCAAACTCTTACAGATGATAATGGAAGTGTAATTACTCAACAAAGAATTATAACAGGCACAAATAATACTTATGGAACAAATTATACAGATACAATTACTGTAAATGCTAACACACAATCAGATTATTCTATTAAAGCAGAGCTATCTAATACAACACCTGCTTACACAACAGGTCATTATGGTCCTGACATTGATGATCCAAGTTTAGTTGTAACTACAAACAGTACAACATCAACATCTACTTCCGAAACATTTTTATACTGTTACGAAAGAGTACCAAACGCTTGTACCTATGATGATGAAGCATTAAAAGACATAGAAGAATTAAAAACAGATGATGGTAAAACATATGACCAATACGTTGAAGATGCTATAGAAGATTTTGAAGTTGTAAGTATAGAAACATCTTTTGTAGTAGAAGATGATTTTGGTAAAATAGAAGAATTTAAAATAGAAGATTACGCTGTAGAAACTTTTAATAATTTTATTGAAGCAAATGATTTAACAGAAACATTTGAAACAGCTTTAATAGAAGAAGATTTAGGTAAAGAAGAATTTTTTGACACAATGACAGATAGTATTAAAGAAGAATTTGGTGAAGACTTTGATATGGGTGGTGATGACTTTAAAGAAGACTTAACAACCGAAGGAGGCCCTAGTGACTTAACTGAAGATACCGTTGAAATAAAAGAAGAAGAAACCGTAGAAACAGAAACCGATACAAATGACATAAAGGAGTCCAATGACACAACTACAGAAACGGAAGTTGAAGAAACACCTAATGAAAGTAATACGGAATCAGAAACTAGTGAAGATGTATCTAGTGAATCTGATGTGGATAAAAATTCGGAAACAGAAGGAACGGAGACGGAGACGGACGCTGATGAAAATGTGGAGACAAAGGAGACTACAAGAACTGAACTTGCGACTGACAGCATAGATAAAAAAGTTGAAAGAGTTATCGCAAAAGTTTTAGCAAAATTAGAAACAGTTGAGGACAAGGTACAGGCCATTCAGTTTGTAAAAATACAAGGTATTAACGCCTCAGGACCAAGTCTAAATGTTTATAAAAGAAAAACATTAAAAGACAACGTTCAACTAAATGGCGTACCTAATCCAGACTTTTTTAATCAACTAAATATAGAGCAACAACAAGTATATACAAATGTCAATTTAAATGTATATACAAATAATGATCCATTGACAATCTTACAAAATGAATTAGATAATATTAATGTAGAAAAAAATAGATTGTTGCTTGAAATACAACAACTAAAAAGAGGATAAAAATGTTAGATAAATTAAAAGATAACCTTGCAAGTATAGCTGCTTTGATAGCTGCTATTGTAGCAATTGGTGGTGGTTTTGTAAAATATGGAGAGATAACTACTAGACTTAATCAGATAGAAGCAAGTCAAGGAGTTGATTTTGCACCAATTAACAAATCAATTGATGAAGTAAAAGGTATTACAAATAATAACTCAGCTGCAGTTTCAAAAGTTGACACAAAGGCTGAAGTAAACTCAAAAGAAATAGAACTATTAAAATTACAAATTAGAGAATTACAACTTAAAGCTAAAAACCCATTAAGTAATTAATATGACAGATTTAAACAAGTTAGCAACCGATTTACAAGTACTTAAAAATGAAGTAGAGCAGGTTGCTAGCGTCAATACAAAACTTGATAATGCTATAGATAAACTAACAGACATATCTGGTAGTATCAAATCTATGTTAGCAGTACACGAAGAAAAACTATCAAAACAAGAAGAAATTGATAAAGCAATATTCAACCTGATAGAGAATCGTAGGGTTGAGTTTGATACGAATTACAAAGAGTTACACGCTAGAATCAACAAGATTCATAAGGAATTGACAGATGAAATAGAGATGTCAGAAAAGCGTTTAATGTGTGAAATTAAGACTTTAAACTCAAATTTAGACGGTAGGATCGGCGTATTTGAGAAATACAGATGGATCATCATAGGGGCAGCAATCGTACTAGGGCTGTCTATGCCTCAGATATTAAGTGTTATAAAAGCCATATAGTGGCTTGACAAACACGTATATATAGTATATACTGTTTTATATGAGTGGTTACATTGATCTAAATTATATCAGCAAGATACAGCCTAGACTACAACAATTTAAAAAGAAAAGAGATTATCTATTCAATTTTCGTTGTCCTGTCTGTGGTGATTCTAAAAAGTCTAAAACAAAAGCAAGAGCATATCTTTATAGAGTAAAGAATGATATGTTTTTCAAATGCCATAATTGTAGTGCTTCACACAATTTGGCTAATCTTATAAAACTAGTTGATCGGCCATTGTACGACCAATACATTTTAGAAAGATATAAAGGCAGTAAACCTGCTAGTGAAGAAAGTCTGTTTGAAAGATTTAAAACAGATACAAAAACAAAATTAAAATCTACACCCCTACAAGGTCTTATGGCCTTCAGTAAATTAAATGATGAGCATCCTGCAAAGCAATATCTTCTCAACCGAAAGTTGCCTACGGAATATTTTGATAGATTATATTATTGCGACAAGTTCCAAGAGTATGTAAATAGCATACGCCCAGGGACGTTTGAGAGTCTAAATAAGAAGTACGAGCATCCTAGATTGATTATACCTTTCTATGATGTTGATAATGAAGTCTTTGCTTTGCAAGGACGTGCATTTGGTAAAGAACAACCGAAATATCTTACAATAAAACTACAGGAGAACAAACAAAAAATATTTGGCCTAGAACGAATTAATCTACATAGAAGATTACATATTGTTGAAGGTCCTTTAGATAGTTTGTTCCTTGATAATTGTCTAGCGGCTGGTGGCGCTGATCTACAACTACCTGTTGATAAAAAAGATGTTGTCTTTATATTTGACAACGAACCTCGTAATAAAGAAATAATAGATAGAATGTATAAAATGATAGATGACAATTATATGATAACAATATGGCCAGAAGGGCAGAAAGAAAAAGATATTAACGAGATGATCGTAAACGGCAAGACAAAAGAACAAGTACAAAAAATTATATCAGACAATACCTATTCAGGTTTGTCAGCAATCACAAAATTAAATTCATACAAACGTTGTTAAGGAGAGAAAAATGGTAATGGGAAACGAGTCTATAAACGTCAAAAAAAGAAAAGATAGAGGAACAGAACCTCTTAACATTGAAAAGATACATGAAATGGTTGAGTATGCTTGTGAAGATATAACAGGAGTTTCTTCATCACAAGTAGAAATGAAAAGTGGTTTACAATTTTATGATGGTATTACCACAGACGAAATACAACAGATTTTAGTTAAGTCGGCTGCAGACTTAATAGATTTAAATTATCCAAACTACACTTACGTTGCATCCCGATTATTACTTTACAGTTTAAGAAAACAAGTTATTGGTAAATTATGGGATCATCCACACCTATATGATCATGTTAAAAAAGTAGTTGAGATGGGACTATATGATAAAGAAATTTTAGAAAACTATCAAAGAAAAGATTTTGATAGAATGGAAAACTGGATCAACCATAATAGAGATTATGATTTTACTTATGCTGGATTAAGACAAGTGATAGACAAATATCTAGTACAAGATAGAAGTATTAATCAAGTGTATGAAACACCACAATTTATGTATATGCTTATTTCAGCAACGTTGTTTGCCAAATACCCAAAAGAAACGAGGATGAGTTATGTTAAAAAATATTATGACGCAATTTCGCAATTCAAAATCAATATTCCTACTCCCGTTATGGCTGGTGTACGAACTCCTTTACGTCAGTATGCGAGTTGTGTACTGGTTGATATTGATGATACCTTACCTAGTATTTTCTCTGGTGATATGGCGATTGGAAGATACATCGCTCAAAGAGCTGGAATCGGAATCAATGCAGGAAGGATTCGTGGAATCAATGCAAGGATACGAGGAGGAGAGGTCCAACACACTGGTGTTATACCTTTTCTTAAAAAGTTTGAGGCAACGGTTAAGTGTTGCACTCAAAATGGAGTCCGAGGAGGATCAGCAACAGTCCACTTCCCAATCTGGCACCAAGAAATAGGTGACATTATTGTTCTTAAAAACAATAAAGGTAGTGAAGATAATCGAGTCAGAAAACTTGACTACTCAATACAGTTATCAAAACTGTTTTATGAAAGATTTATAAACAACCAAGATATAACTTTATTTTCACCACACGAAGTACCTGAACTGTATGAGGCATGGGGTACACCAGAGTTTGATGAACTTTATGAAAAGGCAGAAAGAAAAATTAGCGTTAAGAAAAAGAAGATAAATGCACAAGAATTATTTTTTGACATATTGAAAGAACGTGCTGAAACAGGCCGTATCTATATTATGAATATTGACCATTGTAATACTCACTCATCTTTTAAAGATAGAGTTTACATGTCCAATCTATGTCAGGAAATAACTTTACCAACCACTCCAATACAACACATTGATGGTGAAGGTGAGATTGCTTTATGTATCTTATCTGCCATCAATGTGGGTAAAATAAACAAACGTGATGAACTAGAACCTTTATGTGATTTAGCAGTAAGAGCATTAGATGAAATAATAGATCATCAAAAGTATCCTATTGACGCTGCTGAAAAATCTACAAAGGCACGTAGAAGTTTAGGTATTGGTTACATTGGTCTTGCTCATTACCTTGCAAAGAAAGGTTACAAATACGATCAGAAACTTGCATGGCGACAAGTTGATAAACTTACCGAAGCATTTCAATATTTTCTATTAAAGGCAAGTAATCAACTTGCAAAAGAAAAAGGCCAATGTTCAGCATTTAAACAAACAAAATATGCAGATGGTATACTACCTATTGACACTTATAAAAAAGACGTAGATGAATTAGTAAAAAGAGATTACACTTACGATTGGGAACATTTAAGAAAAGAAATTAAAGAACATGGTTTAAGACATAGTACATTGTCAGCACAAATGCCTAGTGAATCTTCTAGTGTAGTTTCAAATGCGACAAACGGTATTGAACCACCTAGAGATTATTTGTCTGTTAAAAAGTCTAAAAAAGGCCCATTAAAACAGATAGTACCAGAGTATAATAAATTAAAAAACTTCTATACACTACTTTGGGACATGAAGGGGAACGAAGGATATATAAATATCGTTGCAGTAATGCAAAAATATTTTGATCAGGCAATAAGTGGTAACTGGTCATATAATCCTGAAAATTATACTGATGGTCAAGTACCAGTATCAGTAATGGCACAAGATTTATTAACAACATATAAGTTAGGTTGGAAGACTTCTTATTATCAAAACACATATGATAGTAAAAAAGACGAAGACGAACCCACCCATACAATTGGGTTCCACGATAATGTGCCTGAAGATAAACCAAAAGAGGAGGACGAGAATTGCGACTCGTGTACAATTTAATGAACGAAGTAATAGACATTTTTAGTAAAAGAAAACATCCATCAGTTTATGACGATAAGATTATACCTACTGAAACTGAAATAAGAGATATAGTCAGTAAGGCATATCCTTTAGTTACATCATTTAGAAAAATGTACGGATATAAAATACATGTTTTAGGTCCTAATAAAGAACGTAGTAATCATATATGGGAACTATGCGAAGGATTTAAACAATGGATTGATGATACCCACTATGGTGAAGAAGCTAGACAAACAAAGAGTATAGGTTTATCACATATACAAACAGCACCTTGGATATTAATTTATACACCAAGAGTTTCTCCTCCTAATGAATATCATGCTGGTGAAACCGATCATATAGATGGTAAAAGTGTATGGGATGGTCTTAATTGGGATTATATGAATAATCAGAATAGAGAATCTGGTGCAGTAGAAATAGGAATGGTTGCTCAAATGATAATGGGTGGTGTATTAGATAAAGGTTATGACACTGGTTTTTGTGTTTGTTTACCAAGATCAGGCGATAAAGGGCTAGAAAAATGGAAAAATTATCCTTTTTTAGATTTTTATCCTACTGTGATACAAACAATAGGTAAAGCAAAAAAATATCAATATCAAAATAAAACACCAAAACAACTTAAAAAAGATACAAGGCCACCTATAGATGATATATTTAATTTTGTAGGAAGTAATTAATATGAAAACAGTATTTAATAAGAAACAAAATTTAGACGCTACAAAACAACCATTGTTTTTTGGTGAAGACCTTGCAGTACAAAGATATGATACGTTTAAGTATCCTGTATTTGATAGATTGGCTCAACAACAACTAGGTTTCTTTTGGCGACCTGAAGAAGTTTCTTTACAGAAAGATAGAAACGACTATGCTCAACTATCAGAATCACAAAAGTTTATCTTTACATCTAATCTAAAATATCAAACTATGTTAGATAGTGTACAAGGTAGAGGTCCATGCCTTGCATTTTTACCTTTTGTAACTAATCCTGAATTAGAAGGTGCCATAGTTGCATGGGACTTTATGGAAACAATTCATAGTAGAAGTTATACATACATAATTAAAAACTTATATTCAGACCCTAGTGATATATTTGATACTATTATTGCAGATAAGAAGATTGAAGAAAGATCAAAAGCAGTTACAGAAGCATACGATAAACTAATTGCATTAGGCTACAAATGGCATACTGATCCTAAATCAGTTGATATGTACGAACTAAAGAAAGCATTATGGCTTGCGTTAGTAACTGTAAATGTACTAGAAGGTTTAAGATTTTACGTATCATTTGCTTGTTCGTTTGCATTTGGTGAATTAAAACTTATGGAGGGTAGTGCTAAGATATTATCTCTTATTGCTAGAGATGAAAGTCAACACCTTGCAATGAGTCAACAGATTATCAAAGCATATCTTACAAAAGAAAATGATAAGGTTATGAATAAAGTTATTAAAGATACACAAAAAGAATGTTATAAAATATATGATGACGCAGTACAACAAGAGAAAGATTGGGCAACTTATCTATTTCAAAAAGGTTCTATGATAGGACTATCAGAAAAACTACTACATCAATATGTTGAATATATAGCAAATAGAAGAATGAGAGTTATTGGTTTAGAACAAAAGTATGAACACTCATCATCACAGAATCCATTACCTTGGACACAACATTGGTTTAATAGTCACTCACTACAAAACGCACCACAAGAAACTGAAATAGAAAGTTATGTTATTGGTGGTCTTAAACAAGACGTAACAAAAGATCAGTTTAAAAAATTTAAACTATAATGAATCAACAACCGATCCTAAATTTATTAAATAGAAGACAACACGTTATGGCCTACGATACAGAGGACATACCTGAAAAACAATTGATTGAAGATTTATTATGGAAGGCATGGAAAGTTACACCATCTAAAAACAATTTTATGCCATATAATTGTAATGTATTAGGTCCTGATAAGGTAACAGAAAAACACTCTATATGGATGAAAAGTGTAAAGAATAAAAAACATATAAATGAAAAAAACATTGAAGATCATAAAGAAGAAGGATACAATCCGTACTTTGAACATATAAGTACAGCACCTTATCTATTAGTATTTACACAAAGGGTATGTGATCCTAATGAGTACTACAGAAAGAGAATAGAAAAAGGAGACTACTACGAGCAAATGCACGAAGACGAGGTAGACTCAATGATGAGAACTACAACCGTAGAAGTAGGAATGTGGATGGCTAATTTATCAGCCTTTGCATTAGAGAAAGGTCTAAATACATCTACAATAGCATGTTTTCCATATAAACCTTTGTCAGCATGGGCAGATTTACCTTGGGTAAAACATCCTGTTGTATTGTTAGGTAGTATAGGTAAAGCAAAAGAATTTCGTAGAGAAAGTATGAGTGATGTTGAAAAGAAAGACGACAAGAAACCAGAACCTGAAACAATAATAAAGTGGATATGATATTAAGACCTACAACAATTATAATGCTTATTGACTTTGAAGGACATCCTGTTTTAGGTGATGAGTTTATAAACAATCAACGTTTTTCTACATTGAATGCTTTACTAAATCCTGTACGAGAGAAACCTCTTTTTATTATATCTAATCATCTTCCTCATAGACACAAACGAGTAGAGGAAGTTGCAAAGATGGTAAAAATAGAAAACAGACACATATGGAAAACTATTAATCCAGATGACAGCTCTGTTGAAAGTATTGTTGAAGAATTAAAACAAATGGATTACAGAATAGAAAATGTTATAATAGGTGGTACAAATATATCTGGTTGTGTGTTAAGAACTAAACCATATAGTGCCATGAGTTGGGCAAAGAAAGGATATGACGTACAAATATTATCAAACATGTGTGCTGATTATCAAATTACAGGTGTCAACTCATTAGAACAAAATCAAAACTCCGTAGCGATAGTGTGGCATGAGGTTGCACAAGCAGGGTTTTTTAATAAAGTAAGTTATATAAGGGAGCATGAATGTCAGATAACATAAACAAGGTACAAATAAGTTGTCCTAATTGTGATGTTAGTTATTGGGTCAAGTGGAAAGACGAAGACAATGAGCCTACTACATGTCCATTTTGTGGCGCTGATACTTCAATAGATGATGATGACGCAATCTTTGAGCATGATGAAGAAGAAGACGATTGGAATTGATTATAGTTTAAGCAGTCCTGCTATATGTGTATGTAGAGGCGAGTTTAAATTAGATAACTGTAAGATATACTATCTTACAAATGTGAAAAAATATGAAGGCAACTATTGTAATGGTAAAATAAATGGCAGATTACATCTACCCTATACCTCCGAGCAACAACGACACGACCAGATTTCCGAGTGGGCAATTTCTGTTATTGATACTGCTATTGGTAATATTTTTATAGAAGGATATTCATTTGGTAGTAAAGGACTTGTATTCAACCTAGCAGAGAATATGGGTGCTCTCAAACATAAACTATATAAACTCAATAAACGATTTCAATCTATAGTACCAGGTCAGATAAAGAAGAATGCTACTGGCAAGGGTAATGCAGATAAACTAAAGATGTATGAGCAGTTTACAAAAGATACTGGCGTTGATTTAGTCAAAGAATTTGAACAAACGAAACTCAATAATCCAGTAACCGACATAGTAGATTCATATTATATCGCAAAATATGGGTACGAATCATAGATGTTCTCGTTTTGTTCTCATAATTATTCCTAAAAAGTCAATAAAATCAACGTTTTTAACGCTTGACAATTCCGTATTTTTCTGATATATTATGTGTATATATGACAAAAGAATACTTTAAAAGTTTTAATATCGTTTACAAAAGAGAATATGTTGATCCAGAATCAGAATATGATACGTTCTGGTCTTCAGCTACTATCTACAGAAATGTACCTATAGATAAAATTAAATTCTATAGAAAACAATTACTTAAATTCAAAGCCTATGCGAACAAGACGTATAGAGAAGACGCTACTAATTTCACAGGTGCTACTGGTATTGAGATAGTATATCCAGATGAGTATTACCAAACATACGAAGATGTGTTCGGTCCTGAAACGGCTGCAGGTGATGACAACCTATTCAACGACTTCGGTCAGATGTATAATGGCAGACAAGGTTTTAGAAAAGATTTTGATCCTGACTTTACAAAGAATTACAAAACTAAAAAGAAAAACCCAAATTACATATACAACTTAAACTAAAGGAGACATTATGCAAATAAAACTAGGCGACACGATAAGAGATGATAAAGGTAGAGAAGGTGTTATAACAAACATTGGTATTGCTACTGATCCTGCTGATATAGCTGCTGAATTAGGAGTAAACGCAAAAGAATATGATACTGATTTAAATTATGTTGGTGCAATTACATTTGGTAGTAACTGGTGTTATTTTATGCAGATAGAAGAAGTTATTAAAAAGAATGATTATGTTGAAGACACAGCATGGATGAAAGAAGATTCAGATGTTGATGTTGCAATTAATTTAGAAAACGAAAGTAAGTTGGGTAAATAATGAACGGATATTTTGCTGTACAATTAGATAGACAAAGTTGTAACGTTGTAAAGAAACTTGCTACAAAAGACATACTTGTATCAGATCACGTTACACTTGCATTTAAACCTATTAAGAAAGTTTATAACAAATATTCTAAACTTGTAGGTAAAAAGGTGGGTGTGTTTATTAAAGGTTACAGAGCAAACAATCATATTGACGCTTTATGGGTTGACAAAATGTGGGATAAAGAGTACAATAGAATCAAAAGACATGATAAAGGCGCTGCCCATATTACACTTTCACACAAGAAAGGTTACAAATCAGGTGACGCTAACACTATGTTTACAAACCCTAAAGTAAAAGATAAAAAATACGGATACGTAGAAGGAACTATAAAGTATATTGATTATGACAAAAGATAAATGGTTGAAGATTAATAGAGAGTCATTTACTAGAACTCTTAAAGGATTTGAAAGACCTGATTATACATTAGATATAAACGGTCTACCAAGAAATTCTATACCTACAAGTGATAGAATATCTGGAGCATGTACTAAAGAGTCAAAACCTAAAGTACAACTACCCGAAGGCAAAACAATCGGCATTGCCTACAACAAGGGTAACTACCAGATAGTTGACAAAGCCGATTTTAAAACAATGGGAAGGAAGACATAATGTGGAATATGAAAAAATCATTGTTATTCGCTACGTTATTAGTTGCAGTAATACTAGTATCAATGAATATAGCAAGTGCTAATCCAGTAACTAACTGGTTAACAAATGAGAAAAACAAAATTGTTGAGTATCAAACAAAGAGTTGGGCAGATAGTAAAGCTCAATTGACTAATACAAAAAAGTCAATTCTAAACATATTTAGGAAGAAAAATGCTACACAAGATTAGTGATTTTTGTAAGAAGATTGATAGTATCAAAGCTCAGGCAGATAAGTTATACAACCTAAAGTATAATCAGATCAAAACGCCTGAGCGGGATGCTGAAGTGAATCACCTTATAGATGACATACAATCCATGTGTAAAGTAGTGGGTAATGACAATAAACCCTATGATTTATAGGGTTTTTAACGCTTGACAAATAGACTATTTTATGATAGAATTAACGAATAAACTAACAAAAGGACTATATTATGATAACTAAAGAAACTATATTTGAAGAATTTAAGATTGCAAAACAAAAAGATATTGCAAAATCTAAATCTAAACCTCCGTATGAAAATGTGTTTACAAACAGAATTACTGTATTGAAATCACATGTTGACACTAAAAAAGCAAATCCTAAAATGTACAGAAATTTAGATATTAATTTTGATAAACTGTTGCTTGCGTATCAATCGCCTGTGCCAGTTGATCATTTTTACAAAGTCGGTTTCGGTAAGACTCTTGCAGAATATGAACACGATAAAAGACTTGCTGAACTTACAGAAAAACAAAAAGAAAGAGAAGAAGCTCTTAAAAAAGAATTAAAAGAAAAAAATAAGGTAGACGGTGTTGAAGAAGTTACTTTTAATTAGTTGTTTGTTGTTGCTCTCTAACTGTGCTAGTAAACAGTCCTATATTGGTGCGTCCAGTACAGCGGCTGTTGCTGGTACGGCTTGTTGGCAATATATAAGTGACAATCCTGCTGTTGTGGCTACTTGTGCAGTTGCAGGTTCATTTAAAGGTGCAGATATTATGAATGCTGAAACAGATGACCAATTAATGACAAGAGCATTTGTAGATCATTTAGAAAACGCACCTAATAGTCCAGGGTTTACAACTTGGCAAAATCCTAAAACACAAAGTAACGGTATTATCAAAACTACAGGTTTTTATTTAAAAGGTCCAATTAAATGTACGATGGTCGAAACTACACACGATCAAAATTTAGACAATACAAGATTTTTTGACTCAATACTATATGGCAATCCATATAGAAAAATGGAATGGCACGAAGCTTGCAAAATGCCTGATGGAAGATGGATGATAAATGAATAAAAAGAGAACATTATTTTTTATATTTCTATTGTTATTATTGATACCAATATTAATGCAAGTTGCTTACTCGGAAGACTCATTTGAAAACACAATGAAGAAACTAGAGGCATTAGAAAACAATGGTACAAAAGTTGAATATGATAAAATACAACCTATCAAAGATCAATATTGTTTCATTAAAGTAGAAATTAAGCAATTAGACAATGGTGAGATTGTTAAACAGGAAGTAGTAGAATGTGCAGATGGCCGAAAGGCATACGATGGCCCTAGTTATTGGGAGTTGTATGCTCAATTTTACTATAGAGATATGTTTACACCTGCCTATTGCAGATATTATGAAAGGCCGAAACATGCTTATCATAAACCTGGCAAAGTTTGCCTTGATAAAGACGGTAATTGGGAGGTACAAAAATGATAAGAGGTCTATTGACACTTACAATATTGTGGGTTATCCTTGCTTTTGCATGGGATCCATTTACGTCAACCGTTGAGAAAACACAGGCTGTTGACAAAACAAAAGAAATAGTATATAATGTGTTTAATAATGTAAAGGAGAAGGTGAATGAGTAAGATACTCAAATATATAATGATCGGTTCTATAGGTCTGTTACTTGCAAATTGTTCTAGTAGCACTTATAAAATCAAACAAGAAAAGGATAAACAAGTCCTTAAAGTACCATCTTGGTATATGAAAGATTATAACGAGAAGAAAGAATGTGGTACTAAAACGTTCGGCAAAGGCAAAGATAAAGTTTGTATCTTTGGTGTCGGTACAAGTGTTTCACCAGATTTAGAACTTGCAATTGAAAAAGGTATGATGATTGCAAAGGCTGAACTTGCTGATAAAGTAAAAGGTGAGATGAATAAGAAAGCAAAAATATTTACTACAGAATTAGGTAAGAATACTAATAAAACTGTTGTAACAGATGTAGAAACTACATTAGTCAATATCATAAAACAAACACCAGTTAGAGGATACGAAGTGTTTGCTCAGGAAGTAACACTTACGAAGAACGGTTACTATCGTGCTTGGATTGGTTTAAGATTGCCTATGGGTGAGTACAATAAGATGTATAATTACTCTGTTGAAACCGTAGTTGACGCTTTCAAACTAAAGGAAATGGCTGATAAGGCATATGATGAAGTAGAGGTTATTGCAAATGAGTCATAAAATAGAAATATACTCAAAACCTAATTGTGTCTATTGCGAGAAGTCTAAACATCTTGTAAAGACACTAGGCTTTGAATACACAGAAAAAATGTTTGGCAAAGACTTTAAAACGCCAGATGAATTGTTTGAAGCTGTAGGTAAACAAGTTAGAACTATGCCACAAATAATAATAGATGATAAACACATTGGTGGATATAATGAGTTAGTTGAGTATCTTGCTGATAAAGGTCTATGTAATTTTAAAGGTGAAGTAACAAAGAATGTTGATGGCAAATAAAAACAAAGATAACGTAATATTGTTTCCTAAAATTCCTAAACAGCCACCTAATGCTAAGGCTCTGGAATTAGATGCCAAAAGACAAGAAATGATAAGACTTGAACATAATAAAATTTTTGTTCAATCAGTAAGTGAAGACCTCACAGAAACAATGTTAATGAGATTAAAAGATGAAAATTTTAATTTAACTGATCCAAAATTTTTAAGTGATTATAAATTATTATCTGAGTCGTTAAAATCAATGCTATTAAGACAAGTACACATGAAACACCCTTTACAAGAAAGAGTCGATAAGGCTGTAACAACAAAAGGTGAAGGTGAAAATTTATATGCTATTACAATTGATTATAAAAAATTTTAAAGAATTCCATAAAGCACTTTGGAATACTATGAATGCTATAACGTGCCTAGTATTCAATAGTTTAAATAAGGCACATTATATAATAGGAGTGAATAAATGTTTAAATCATTATTCTCAAATGACTCATTAAGAGTTGTAAAAAAAACTAAAAAAACTGAAACTAGAGGCAGAAAAACTTTGTCAAAAAGACAAAAAGTTTTAAACCTTTTATCAAAAGGTGAGTCTGTGACTTGGAAAACTCTAAGGAACAAATTTGATCTAGTATCACCAAGAGCTTTAATTGATACATTAAGATCAGAAGGAAACATGATCTATGTTAATCAAACTGCTAAAGGTACTTCATACAGAATGGGTGTACCAACAAAAGCGATTATCGCTGCTGGTATTAAAAAATTATATGGGACTCCGTTCGCATATAAAAATGCGTAATCTCTCTCTTTAAAAACGCATAAATAAATGTAGAGGCGGCCTTGTGCCGCCCTTACATAACAAAATGAGGAGGGCATTATGCCAATGACAACATCACAATTACATGGTATGGATACAGCAGGTTCATCTGCTCCATTACTACATGAAATTCTAATCAAAGTAAACAACGCCAAAGACAAAGCAAAAAAGATTGAAGTATTAAGAGAAAACGATTCAGTACCTTTAAGACAAGTACTGAAAGGTGCTTTTGATCCTAAAATTAAATGGGCTTTACCAGAGGGTACGCCACCATACAAAGAGAATGACGCACCAGCAGGTACTGAACATACAACACTACACCAAGAAGCCAGAAGACTATGGCATTTTGTAGAAGGCGCTGATCAAAAACTTTCTAAATCCAAAAAAGAAACCATGTTTATTCAAATGCTAGAAGGCCTACATAAAGATGACGCTAAACTTTTAATTGCAGTTAAAGAAAAAGAACTGAACAAAATATATAAAGGTTTGACTGATTCTGTGGTCAAAGACGCATTTAGATGGAATGAAGAATACAAAACCATCGGATAGCATAAATATTATAGAGTGATTCTATAAAATTCAATTATAGGGTGTATTGACAAGATGTCGCACCCTATAAACCATTGATTTATCTACATTATTAGTCCATTTTTTGCTTGATTTCTTTGTTGATTTCTGATATTATTATCATATGAAAACAACAAAGGAGAATATATAATGTCAAAAACAAAACAATGGATTGAAGATACTACTGAAACTAAAGTTGACAACATTATTGCTAAATTAACATCTGGTGAGATTACTAGAACAGACGCTAGAAATCAAATTATGAATGTTGATAATATTGCAATGTTAGGTATTGATGAAAATACAGTTGATGAAGTAATTTACGAGGCTCATGCCAATGCGTAAATCTTTTTTAATTTTATTTTTATTATTTGTCTATACTTGGTCTTGGTCTATCTTTAATGTTGCCAAGGCAGATGATTATAACAAGGCAGTAATTGGTCATGTTATTTCTGAAACTATTAAAGGCACAGATATTGATACATCATATATTATGGAGCAAGAACTTGAAAAACTTGCACATAAATTTATGATTGATTCTGTAGTTATATTACAGGCATACTTACCACAAATACTTGATGGTGTTGCCGCTGATTTAAGATTAAAACTTGACGAGAAATACAAAGAGGCAATTTTAAATGGCGAAAATAACAACTAGAAAAATGAAGGCAATGAAGTTGAAAAAGGCTCTTAAAAAGGAGTTTTCTTCTAAGCGTCAATATAAGACTACCTATAAAGATATTAAAAAGTATTTCAAAATTCTAAACAATGTTATTTTTAATAGCAAGTTAAGTCCGTTCGGACAAATTGAAATAAAAGATTTACAAAGAGAGAAGTGTGTAGGACAAGTAGTAACCTTTGAATGGAAAAGAAAAGGTACTAGATTATACAAATTAGAGATGTTACCTACATATCCTGATAAAAGAGATTTTATGGACACGTTAGTACATGAAATGGTACATTTGTACCAAATGCAAAACCTGGGAGACTCGGGCAATCACAATAATGTGTTTTGGTCGTTTAGTCCAAAAGTAAACTACTTAGGTTTACAATTATAAGAAAGAATATATTATGAAAAACGGTGAGAAGAACCACATTGATGAGTGGCTACAAAAACAAATCAAAAAAGGTATTGTCATTATTGACAAGGTACTTAACAATAACATAAAAGAGTGGGAACTATACTATACAGGTCATCTACAAAAAGATATACTAACTAACTTTCCTGGTAGAACTAGTAAAAAGATTTTCAAAGGATATAGAAGTCATTTGGATAACGACAACCTTGTCTTTACACAAAAAAAATTTGAAGAACATGGTTATGAATACTATGTAAAGAAAGGTATATAATGAAACTATTGAAAAAACATAAAGAGATATTAAACGAACTAATCAAAGGTAAAGGCTTCTGGAAGACGCCTACTCTACCTAAAGATTACAAAGACAAAACAAGTGTGCTAGATATACTTGTGCCATTGTACTTAAAAGGCTTATTGACGTTTCAAAGACAATACGACATACCAATAATCGGACCTAGTAACGAGCATATGATTAGATTTAAATGGTATAATGTTAAGATTGATAAAAAGAAAACAATTAAAGACTTGAAAAAGGTGGTTAAAGATGGGCAAATCATATAATTGGCATACATTAGCAAATAAGGCTTGGTTTTATACAAAGGTATTTTTTACAATATTAACTTTAATGGTTGCTGCTTATATCTACGGCACATACAATCCTAATAATACAGCAAAGACTATAGTCAACGAAGAGCTTGATTTATTCTATATGAAAAAAATAGAAGACATGGGATTACAAGAACCTGAATTTACTTACAACAATGATATTCAATTTATACGTGCTATGCACAAATGTATAAATTATATAAACTTTTCATTATCAAAGGATAAAAGAGTGCCATACGAGATGATTATAGGTCAGGCTGCGTTAGAGTCTGGTTGGGGTAAAAGTAGATTTGCTATAAAGGCAAACAATTTATTTGGTATTAGAACATGGTCAGAATCAACACCACACCTATTACCACAAGGTATAACTGAATGGCCAGGTTGGGGTGTAAGAGCATTTGCTAGTAAGTGTGATAGTGTTAAAGAGTATGTAAGATTATTAAACGAACATAATGCTTACAAAGAGTTTAGAGTGTTAAGGCAAAAGATGTTAGATAAAAATCAACAACTTGATTCTATACAACTTATAAAAACTTTAGATAAGTTTTCTACTACAGGAGATTATGACAAAAGAGTTATAAGAATGATAAAAAAAATAAGAAAACTAGAGGAGAGTAAATGACAGTAGAGCATGGTTTGTTAATGGGTTTTATAGGTTGCTCAGTAACGTTTATCGGTTTCTTTATTGCACATCTAATTGCTAATAGAAATCATATGAAGTTATATAAAAAGAAAGCCAAAACCCCTATGGATGATCTAATGAAAGATATGCCTGGGTGGAAAGCAGATGATTGTCAATAAGTACTGTAAAAACAAGTATTTTTAATGCTTGACTTTGCAGATAAATTGATATATAATAGACCCTATGATACACGAAGAAGACATTAAAAGACAAGAAGACCCAAAGATTAGAAGACTCAAGGCATTAGCAAAAGCATGTTCCAATGCTCAACTTGACTCTTTCAAAAATTTATGGTATAATAAACTAATGCAACTTGCTAAACAATACAACATGACAGATTATGTTACGAGAAAGCTGATACACTAATGAATATTTTTTACGTTGACAAAGACCCGAAGACAGCGGCTAAGATGATGTGTGATAAACATATTATCAAAATGATACTAGAGTCTGCTCAGATGTTATGTACTGCTAAAAGAGTACTTGACGGCACAGAATATTTTGATACTACAAAGAATGGTCGTAAGATTAAAAGATGGCGACTAGATAATTCTAACGAAGAAGCAATAGTTTACAAGGCAGGTTGGTTAGGTCACCCTAGTACACAATGGGTACTAAAGTCAGCATATAATTACAAGTGGTTATTCAATCACTTCATAGCACTAAACGAAGAATACAAATTAAGATGGCAAAAAGATACAGACCATGTATCAATAACTAAACTTGCTGATCTACTAAAACACCCACCTAAAAATGCACCATTGAATGTAATTGCTACAGACGCTACACCAGCAATGCCAGATCATTGTAAGATACCAGGCGATGTTGTAGGTTCGTATCGTAAGTATTACATATTAGAAAAAGTAAGATTTGCTAAATGGGAAAAACATGGTGCAGTTATGCCTGATTGGTTCAAACAAGGTATAGAACAAAATGCCAGGTAAGTGGGACGGTAAAAGTAGGATACCTACTCAACTATACAAAGATAATTACGACAGAATATTTGGTAAGAAGGATGATAAAAGAAAGAATACAACAAAAAGGCGAAGACCTAAAAATGTTGCAAGGACACGATAGACTTGCATATTTAATTGACATTGCCAAAGACGTAGAATCACTACCACAAGAATTAAGAACAGATCAAAATAGAATACGAGGGTGTGCTAGTAATCTATGGTTGATTGGTGGAGCAAAAGAAGATAATACAATGATATATAAAATAGACGCTGACGCATTTATAACAAAAGGCACAGCGAAATTAGTAACAGACCTAGTCAATGGTTGTCCTAGAGATGAAGTGGCTGCTCTTACTATAGAGGATTTTTTACCTTTAGGTGTTAGAGAACTACTTACAATGCAAAGACAGAATGGTTTAGGGTCATTAATACAGAGGATAGTAGATATAGCAAATACTAAATAATATTATGAATAATACAACAGATTTTATACAATTAAATATGAACTTTTTGAATGATATTCAAAGTTACCATTGGCAAACAGAGTCATATTCTGAGCATGAAAGTACAGGTGAATATTATGAAAAGTTTAGTAAATTAAATGACGAGTTTGTAGAAACTTGGCAAGGCAAATCAGGTACTAGAATTAAGTTTAGTGCTGAATTAAGACCTGGCATAATGAATTACGCTGACAATGGTCAAGTTAAAGGTGAAGTACAAAAACAAGTAGCACGAATAACGAAGATTGCAGAAAACAGCAAAGTAAAAGGTCAAATGGATTTAGAAAGCATACTTGAAGATATGCTTTTAACAACTAATCAGTTATTGTTTCATCTAACATTAAAATAAATGCCCATATACACATTTACAAATAAAAGAACTGGTAAAGAGTTTACCGAAATGATGACTATTGACGAGAGGGAAAAGTATCTTAAAAAGAACAAACACATCAAGCAAAATATATCAGGCATAAGAATTGTTGCAGGTGTAAGTGGCGCTAGTTATAGATCAGATAGTGGTTGGAAAGAAACATTATCAAAAGTAGCAGAAGCACACCCAATGAGTGCTTTAGCAAATGAAATGGGAACAAAGTCAACAAAACAAATCAAAACAGAGCAAGTTATGAAAAAACACAAGGCTAGACAAAGTGCAAAATCTAAATAATATAGGGGTGCAGAGCGAGCAACTGAAAAACAACGGTCGTATACCAGAGTCTAATAAGTCAATCCGCTCATTGCACCTACCTAAACAAGGAGAAAACTAATGGCAGACATACCTGATTTTATGAGGGAGTTTGATACCGATGTAGATTATGGTTTTACTCCTGTATCAAAGAAACCAGTTGAAGACACACCAGCAATAGATCCGAAGGTTGTAGAAGACTCTAATTTAGAGATTGCAAAAGTTAAAGCAGACGTAGGCGATATAAAGTCTATGATGAATGAGATTATGCAAATTGTAGCAGAGAAAGATTCTGTTAACAAAGAGATACAGGACGCTGACGTATCAGCGAGATTTAAAGAGATTGAAAAGACTATACTACCGTTTTTGTATAATCTTTCAAAAACCAACGAACCTTATATACATTGGCCTAATAGAGGACCAATTATTAAGGCACAGATGGATAAAATATTAAAACTTACAAGGGGATAATATGTTAGAAGTAAAAGCTCATCACAAAGAATTAAAACGAGCGGTGAATGAAATTGAAGATAAAAGAAAACAAGACAGATCAACTAAATTATGGTACGATATAAGAACCTTAAAGAAAATAAAACTTATAGCAAAGGATAAATTAAATGCAACTAAGCAAAAACTTTTCGCTTAAAGAACTAACTGCTTCTCAAACAGCAGATAGACATGGGATTAGTAATAATCCAAGCGAAGATCATATGGATAACTTAAAGAAGCTATGTGATAATGTTCTACAAAAAGTTAGAGATCATTATGGCAAAGTGGTATCTGTATCTTCAGGATATAGAAGTCCTGAACTATGTTTAAAAATAGGTTCAAGTGCAAAATCACAGCACGCAAAAGGTCAAGCCGCGGATTTTGAAATCTTTGGCGTGCCGAATGCTGAACTAGCAAAATACATCATTGACTCGTTAGATTTTGACCAGTTGATATTAGAATATCATAATCCAGAAGAGCCTAACAGCGGTTGGATTCATTGTTCGTACAAGAATGCTGAAGACAACAGAAAACAAGTATTAAGAGCATACAGAAATGATGATGGTAAGACGGTATATGAACCGTACGATCCCAGCTGAGCGTTTGAACGTCTTAATAATGATAAAAAACTAGAGCAAGATAAGATCATAGATCAATATATGCAGAAAGGTATATGAGGTGAAGACGGTTATATTATTAATAGATTTTAAAGGACATCCTGCCCTCGGTAGCGAATATCTTAACAATAGGAGATATGCCGAGGTGCAGAAAATCTTAACAGATACACAAATAGATAGATCAAAAATAATATTTGCAGTTTCCAAAGGCAATAAAGATTTAAAACTTGAAGAACTTAAATTTATGGCTAAACACCTTGATATTAAGTATTACGAATATGATTCACATATAACCTTTGAAGATTTACAAAAACAATTACTTCAACACCACAATTTTTTAATGGGTACAGATAATACACAGATTATAATTGGTGGAACTAATACAGCAGGTTGTGTTATAAAATCATCTAAACCTATGAACGCAATTAATTCATATATTAAAGGTTATGCAACAACCATATATTTGCCAATGTGTGCTGAATATGAGCAACCAGGTATTAATGATATTGAAAGAACAATGGTGTCTTTAGTTGATGTATATAAATGGATTAAAAAGTATGGAGCATATAAAATAAAACTTGAAACAAATTATACAGAATTAAATTTACCCAAAAAATGAATACACTTATATTATTAATAGACTTTGAGGGTGAAAAAGAATTACAAGATCAGAATTACCTACACAAAAGATATCTTGCTTTAGCGAACATATTATCTAATAGATACATAGATAGAGAAAAATGTTTAGTTGTCTTTAATACTTACAATAAACAGAAATCATGGATAAATCAATGGTCTAAACCACTTGATGAAAAATTAAGAGCATTAAGTAAATTTGCATGGATTAATAAATGGCAAGTATTTGAAACATCAAAAGAAACTCAAACTGAAGATGGCTCAATAAAAGATATAGATATTGATTTTTTTATAGACACAATAAACAAAAAAGTATCAAATTTTCAATTTGATTCTAAAATTACAAAAGTAATAATAGGTGGTACAGAAACATCAGGTTGTTGTTTAGATAGTAAAAAACTAGGTGCCTTAAATTGGGTAAAACGAGGTTACGATACAACAATATATTTACCTATGATGTGTGATTATTCAACTGAAGGTGATACTTGGTATGAAAAACAACAATGTGGTTTTGTTAGCTTCTGGAGAACAGTAATTAACTCTAATTTAAGACCTGATTATTATACAAAATTGAGTGTAGAATACAAATATCAATCAATTTTAAAGAAATTACCAATGGTAACAAAAGATAAAAAAGTTGATCCATTAGCTTGACAATATTGACAAATTGTGATATAATAATTATATAAATTTATACGGAAAGGTATATTATGTTTAAACATGTTAAATTGAATGAAGAAGTATTGCCTAAATCGTTAGGTGTGAAAGGCAAGAATCAAAACGGTGTAAGATATTATACTATTGATGGTGTTAATATGCCTTCCGTTACATCTATACTAGGACAAATACCCGAAAAACAAGCAGGTCTACAGGCATGGCGAAATGCAGTTGGTGAGAAAATGGCTAACTACATATCAACGTCTGCTGTCAATAGAGGTAAGACAACTCATACCTTGATTGAGAATCACTTGAACAACGAAGACGAGAAGTCGGTAGGTATAACTGCTGTTACACCACTAGGTCTTTTTAGAATTATTAAACCATATCTTGCTAGAATAGATAACATACATTGCCTAGAAGAATACCTATACTCAAAAGAAATAAGTGTTGCAGGTCAGGTAGATTGTATTGCTGAGTATAGAGGTAAACTATCAGTTATTGATTTTAAGACCTCTACAAAGAAAAGGGATGCCAATTACAATTATGCTAACTTTTTACAATGTTCGGCATATGCAAAAATGTATGAAGAGCTATACCCAAATCACAAAATAGAACAAACTGTTATATTAGCCACATGTGAAGATGGTTTTGTACAAGAATGGATACATACCGAAGATAAAATCAAAGAACACCAAGAGTTATTTTATAAACACACTAAAGACTTTTTTAACAGAAATAATATAAATAGTTAATAAAGAGTCAATAGTTGAATTAATAAAAAAGGCGATTTATATATCCTACTTGCGACCATAACAGCTAAAGGGAAATATGAAAAAAATATTAATAGTTTTAAGTATATTATTTGCAACTGTAGTTTATGCCGAGCATGAAGAATTTAGTAATGAAGTTTATATGCAACAGGTACCTGCTTTATGTGGTACAGTAAATGCTATACAAACTTATGTTGATCATTATAAATTTAAACCATATCACTTAACACTAGGTAGAACAGGTATGGTAGAAGATGGTGAACCAGTTTATATGATAACTTATATGGTAAATGAAGATAATACACAATCAATTGCTGTATTAGATATACCAAGTGGACTTGAAAGATGTATTTTATTTCATACATTTGATTTAGTAGTGCCACAAAAGAATTAAACGTTGAAGGTAAGAGAATACCTGGAGAAGACGTGGCTGCAATGCCACCCACTCCACCATTTAAACAATGAAATTTAAGGGGTGGAACTAGGATCGATTCACAGTTAAAACTTACTGGAGTTTAGTCGCTGACAACGTAAAGTCATCTTATAAATGCTAACAATTTAGCGATGGCAGCTTAATACTGCTAAACGGTTTGCCTGTACCGAGTAACAGAAACAGGCTTGACAAACACGTAGATTGTGATATAATATTATTATAAAGTGAGGTAAATTATGAGTGAAAATATAGAAAGAGATTCCCGTGAGCATGATATGACTTATGAGAATGAACAATCAACGGTAACAATACCGTTAAAAGAATATGATAGACTAAAAGCAGAACAAACTTATATCACAGACCCAAGTTTAATTAGTATCATAGATAAAATAGAAGAACTAACAAGAGCATTAAGAAAACACATAGTAAGAAAATTCTGATGTTAATGAATAGTAAAAAGTTTGCTCAAATAATAGAGGCAATAGTAAAAGAGAAACGGATGTCCTATATGGATGCCGTGTTAAAATATTGTGAAGAAAATGATATTGACACAGCGTCTGTAGGTCCTTTAATCAACAAGTCACTAAAAGAAAAGATAAAAGAAGAGGCAGAAAAGCTAAACTTGGTTGAACGATCAAGCACAGCAATCTTACCTATATGAACAGTTATGAGGCTTATACATTATATTTGGCTATTAAACTACACTTCACTTCCGATAGTTATGATTTTTACAGGCACAATGCCAAAGTTAATTCAACATTTAACACATTTTTAAAACGTAATGATAGGTTCTTTTTTCATAAACTTACAACTAAATATACAAAGGAAGAAATGCTAGACTATTTTGTATCTAATTTCTTTCATAATTCAAAAACATGGATAGGTAATCTAGTTAGAGCAGATGGAGAAACAACTTATAACAAGTGGAAAAAATATAATCAATCTTTTACGTACAATTTTAGAGGGGATTGTGTATTACTTTCTAATGTCATTAATGATAATAGGATTCGGTTTGATGATTTGTTTCGTGTACATAGTGGGCAACATCCACGATTGCTACGATTACTTCTATCTGAAAAAATATCAGTACAGACAATCATCATCTTGGATAAAGTTTTATCATTTGTTAAAAGATGGGACAAAGAGATTGCTGAAACAGTTATCTGGCCTGAAAAATCGTTTAAAATAAAGAAATTATCACCTTTTATTAAGTTTAACCTTACTAAATGTAAGTTTATAATGAAAGAGGTGTTTGTGTGAGTGATGACTATGTACCTACGCCGTGCATAAACATATGTACGATTGACCAAGATAGTGGTTATTGCATGGGTTGTAGTAGAACACCAGATGAAATAGATAAATGGGGTAGGCCTGAAACAACTAAAGAATGGAAAGAAAACAATTTGAAGGAGTTGGATGGAAGAACGTAAACTAACAGAGCAAGAAGTAAGAGAAGAATACAGATCACAACGTAAGGACAGAGTCTTTGCTGCATGTTGGCCTGCTAATAATGATAGTTTTTACGAGTGGTGTTCTGAATATGTAGATTACAAACATATAACAAAAAATAAAAAGAAATGACAATTGAACCTATAAGAGAAAAACTAGATGATAAGATTGCCAAACTAAACTCAAGCAGAGTTTATAAAAAGGTAACACCTAAAGGTGACTTGTCATGGTACATCAAGTGGGCAAGTAGTATTATATTAATTATTGCTATGATGTTTACAGCAGTAGAGTTGTTTCCTTTAAACATGTTTATTGCTAACATAGGTTTCATAGGTTGGTTAACTGTAGGTTTGTTATGGCATGACAGGTCCTTAATTGTATTGAATGCTATATCACTTACAATATATTCTATGGGTTTATTGAATTATTATTATGGCTAAGAAATATTTTGATGAAGAATGGCCTAGACAAGGTAAGATTATGAAAAAAAGAGCATTTATTATAGGTAATGGCGAGTCACGTAAGGACTTTGACTTGACAACATTAAAAAAGCATGGTAAGATATATGCCTGTAATGCTTACTATAGAGATAATCCTCTACCAGATGTATTGATTGCTGTTGACAGCACAATGACACACGAAATATATCACAAGGGTGTTGCTCATAAGATACCTTGTTACTTTAGAGAGTGGACTAAATGTCCCAACTTCATGTATGACACAATGGTGTTAGGCATGTTACATACACAAGACAAAGACAAGGCAGATAGTTTTATAACTAATAAAGGCCCAACTAATTACTATGTTATGAATGCCCATACAATCAAAGGCAACGCAACAATAAGAAAAGAAGACGGTACGAAGTATAAGAAAGATATTGACAATACCCACATTTATGTGTCTTGGATCACAGACGGCGATAAGACACAAGAATGGGAAGACCCAGGATATCATGCTGGTGCAACAGCAGGTTATATTGCTTGCAAGTATGATACAATAGACGAAGTGTATATGATAGGTATGGATTTGAGATCGGATACAAAAATGTTCAATAACATTTACAAAGGCACTAAAAACTACTCATCAGCACATTATGAACCTAGTCCTACAGGCGTATGGGAAGCAGAGTGGTTACAAGTATTGAAAGACAACCCTAAAGTGTCATTTTTTAAGGTAAACAAGGCAGATGATGACAATACAACTAATCAAAAACTACTAGGAAACGAGAAGAATTTAACATATATTACTCAAGCACAGCTGCTTGACAATATCAGTAAATGGTGATACAATATTATAATGGTTGAGTATGTTGCCAGTATAAATAATAGTAATACTTACATTAATACAAATACGTACAACAATATATACAAGGAGAAAATACAATGTCAAGTGCATTAGAAGCCCTAAAAAAGTCAAAGTCAAATTTTGACGTACTAACGAAGAAGTTAGAAAACACAATAGAACAACCCGAAAAGAAAAACAAGTACCAAGACGACAGGTTATGGAAACCTGAACTAGATAAGTCTGGCAATGGTTACGCAGTATTGAGATTCTTACCTGCTGTAGAAGGCGAAGATATGCCTTGGCAGAGAGTCTGGAACCATGCGTTTCAAGGACCAGGTGGTCAATGGTATATTGAAAACTCATTAACAACTTTAAACAAAAAAGATCCTGTTAGTGAAGAAAACACTAGACTATGGAATACTGGCATAGAAGCCGATAAAGAAATTGCTAGAAAAAGAAAAAGAAAGTTATCTTACTATTCAAATATTCTAGTAGTATCTGATCCAAAACATCCTGAAAACGAAGGTAAAGTTTTCTTATTCAAATTTGGTAAAAAGATATTTGATAAGATTACAGAAGCAATGAACCCAGCGTTTGAAGATGAAAAGGCTGTTAACCCATTTGATTTTTGGGAAGGTGCAAACTTTAAACTAAAAATCAGAAAAGTTGATGGTTATTGGAATTATGACAAATCTGAATTTGAGCAACCAAGTAGAGTAAAACCTACTGATGAGGAGATTGACAAAATATGGAAATCTCAACATGCTCTAAAGCCCTTCATTGACCCTAGTAATTTTAAATCTTATGATGAACTCAAAGAGAAACTGAATAAGACACTTACTGGACAAAGAAGTACCGAGTCAGTTGAAGATATTGACCTCCCACCTGTCAGCAATGACATACCAACGTCTTCTAACAATTCGGTAGAGAAAGTTGAATCGTCTAACGACAGCGATGACCTGTCGTATTTTAGTAAACTAGCTGAAGACGATTCATAATCTATCTCTCTCACTTTCTCAATATGGGGTGCCTTCGGGCACCCTACTAAATGTTCACGTTTTGTTCTCATTTTACACACCAAAATAACGCTTGACAAAAGCCGTATTTTCTGATATACTTAAAGTAACAATGGTCATAAGACCTTTAAACTATAAGGAGTATCGTAATGATAACAATAAAAAAAACACTTGAAGTAGAACAAGTACCAAATGCTACATTTCAATGGTTATATACCAATCTTTCACACAAAACAATTGTATCATGTCCAGAATTAATACAAAGGGCATTGATGAAACATAGATGGAATAATAAAGTTATAAAAGATTATTTTGAGTCTAACTTTGTATTTACTGGTGCTTCAAAAGCACAAACTTTTCATATAGTATCAAAGAAATCACTTTTAGATTCTTTTGAACATGCTCATACGTTGTGTTTAGATGATGATGAAAAGAATTTTTTACAAGAGTGTATTGACATTATAAACTATTATGAAGACTCTGAATATTTTATTATTGATGGACAAAGTAGAGGTTATTTAGCACACTTACCTTTCTTTAATAGTGAATTTAAGTGGACAATGGATATCACTTTTGTTAACGAAGAAACAGGAGAAGAATATACAAAAAGTGATTTTTTCTTTGAAGATTTAACAGAAAATGAAAGAACTGCTTTTCTTTCACAAGAAATAACTGTTTTAAAATACACAAAAGGCACGTTGCAAGATTATGCTACATTAGTTGTAGGTATCAACCAAGGTTTACAATGGGCTGATTCTGAAATGATGTGGACAAAATGGTTTGCAGGATTAAAGTTTGATATTAAAAAAGATATTATTCAAACATTGAACTGGAAAAATCTATTTAAAAATGTTGTGACAGGTACAAGTGAAAAGTATGAGTACAATAGGGCAGGTTATGTTTCATTTATATTAGAAACTATACATTTATTAAGAAACCTTAATAATTCATCCAGTAAGTTAAACTTTCCAAGCTCAACAGAAATGTTAAGTTGGTTTGATAAACCTTCCTTGTATGCAAAGAAGGTAGAACTTGATAAGTCAGAATATAAAATGTTAAAATTAATATTAAAACAGGTATCTGATATACAAGAAACAAATGTTAAATTACCTAAATTTGCAAACTTAACAAATTTAGTTATAACAACAATGTTGATACTTAATAAAAATTCAGTTGAGGGTCAGAAAATGTTGAAAGAAACATTTACTACCTATAAAGATAAAACTTTTATTAGAGTTGAAAATCCAGTTGAATTTATTAAAAAACTGGCAACAAGTGAGGTAGATGAATATTCTAAAGATATTTACCTAACTGATAGTAAAGGTAAACTTATAACTGATGAACTTGGTAATAATAAGAAAAACTATGATTGTTACCATTATTATGGTTCTAAAAATAAAGGCGACTTTTTAATTAAAAGAAAAAATAATATTTTAAAAAGATTACCAAAAATGTTAAAAGAACTTTATGATAAAAAAATAATATCAGTTTGTACAGATAGAGAATTTATTGACTATCTTGCAGTTTATGACCAAACTAATAAAACAGGTGGTATAAGTGATATGTTTGATAGACCAATTTCTAAAGATGAACTTTTAGATAAAAGTAAATTTCAAAAAGGTCATAATAAATCCTTGAGAAAATCTGGCACAAATGATATTACAAATTTTACATTAGAAGATGGTCAGATTAATGTAAGAAAACAGGCACAAAACTATTAAAAAGTCTTTAAGTGGTCTTCGGTTAGTATCAGAAATTTCATATTTCGTTTTATACACCAAGCATACGCCGTTGACCACTTTCTTCTATTTCTCTCATAAGTAATCAACGCATTTTTATAAGTACGGGTTTCACGTAAAGGTTTTTTAGGTTTGCGTGTTTGTGCTTTAGGTTTAATCTCTACAACAAACTTTTTGAATGTGCCGTCTGATTGTCTAACTTTCATATAAAAATCAGGATAGTATCTATGTGGCCTATTGTCAACTGAACGATAGTAAATTGCTATTTCTTCACTACCCCATTCCATTACAGCCCTAGTTTTATCACAATAAATCATAAAACGTTTCTCCCAACTAGACCTATAAATAATGTTGTTTACATTGCCTTTATATTTCTGTGGGTTGAGTGGTTTGTATATACCTGAATAAGGGCGTTTATCTGGATTCTTCAACTTCTTCATAGAATCTATTTATTATCAACATAAATAGTAGTATGGCAAGTGTATTTGACACAATCAAACAAAGAGCAGGAGACGCTCAAAAATCTGCTACTTGGTATAGAACGCAAGTAAATAAAATAGCGAGTGGCACAACTGCTAAACAATTGTTTAGACAAAACAAACTAAATGGTCGTCCTAGCGTAGGTAGATTGAACTTGTTTGGGTACAATCCTAAATTAAGAAAAACTCTACCTTATTATGACGTGTTCCCATTAGTGTTGCCATTAGAACCAATATCAGGTGGGTTTATGGGTATGAACTTTCACTATTTGCCACCTCTATTGAGATTTAAACTATTAGAACGTATGCAGGCAAGAGCGTCTGATACAAGATTTGATAAGAATACAAGATTTGAAGTCAACTATGATGATGTAAAGAATGTGAAAATAGTAAAACCAACAATAAAGAAATATTTGTACTCATATGTACAGACAGGTTTTTTAAGAATAAATGCTGATGAGGCTGCAACAGCGATTTATCTACCTGTACAAAGATTTAAAAAGGCGTCTGTAGGACAAGTCTATGCAGATAGTAGGAGATTTATTTAATGTCATTAATTAGTATAGGCAAAAGAATAGGTGACATGGATATACGATTAGGTATACCACCTAGTAAACCACAATTCAGTACAACAGAAACAAATAAAAGATTCTCATATAACAACGTATCATCTAATTACAATTCTGTATTCAATCAATTTAGATCAGGTCTAACAGGTGCTGGTGGGTTGGCTAGACCTACGCAGTTTCTATGTACGATTGATGGACCACAAAGTAAAACATTACCACGTGATTACGTTTATGCTGACCCTACAGGTGGTAAGAAGGCTGCTGCTAGAATGGCAAAGAGTGCTAGATTAGCAGGTGCAATAAAAGAGAATTTACAATTAAGAATGGATCTATTCTGTTCTAACGTATCATTGCCAGGTAAAACAATTACAGATGATGTGAATGAAACATACTATGGTCCTAAAAGAGCGATAGCAAAGAATGTTAGTTTTGAAGAGGTTACATTAGAATTTTATACAAGTGTTAACTATGATGAACGATTATATTTTGAGGCATGGCAAAACTCTATCGTAGATCCTATTACTCACAACGTGGGTTACTATGATGACTACGCTACACCATGTATGATTACGATTACACCATTACATAAATCATTTACAGCAGCTCTTGCTAACTTTGAGCCATCAGGTGACGCAGTAAAAGATAGGGAAAGAATACGTAAGAGTTTAGGTGACTCATCTGGTTTTACGTCATATCAGGTACAGATGTACGAAGTATGGCCTAAAACTATTGCTTCAACACCATTGTCATATGACGCTCAAAATCAATTAGTAAAAACAAGTGTAACATTTACATATAGAAATTATGCTACATCAGCATGGAACTATTTAAGACAAGGTATGGATGTAGAGAATAGAAGAAACAAAAAAAATAGAGAAGAATATAGATCAAATACTACAGCACTACAAACTAACTTTTTAGATAACTTACCATTTGGTATAGGTAACGAGATAGGTAGAGCAGGTAGACAAGTCTATGAAAAGTTAAGAAGAAATTTGCCTATTGGGCGAGTAACGGGAGGGCGTGTGTTCCCGAAAGGTCTGCCAGACCCTAAAATCATACGTGATATATTATATTAAAGGAGTAAATAATGCTTAATTTTATGAAGACGCCTGAACATGACTTGATATTGTCAAACGGTGTGAAGGTAAAGTACAGACCATTTTTAGTAAAAGAAGAAAAGATTTTATTGATGTCTGTAGAGAACAATGTAGAACAGGAGATGGTTAATACACTAATTAAAACTGTTCAAACTTGTGTATTGACAGATGGTATTGACGTTACAAAGTTACCAGTTTATGATTTTGAATGGTTATGGTTAAACATAAGATCAAAGTCAATAGGTGAAACTGTACAACTTAAACTAAAATGTCCAGATGATGAAACACAGGTTGTAGATTATGATTTTAATATTGAGAGTGTAAAACCAGACTTTAGTAAAAAGGTGGACACACATATACCTTTTTCAAAAGATTACGGTGTGATAATGAAAGTGCCTACTATAATTGAAGTGTCGAATAAGAAGACTATTATTGACCTTACAGTTAATTTAATGAGGGATTGTATTGCTCAGATTTACAATGGTGATGAAGTGTTTGAAACTTCAGACCTTGAAGCAAAAGAACTTGAGCAGTTTGTTGACAACTTGACTATGCCACAATTCAAAAAACTAAAAGATTTTTTTGAAACGTTGCCTATCATAAGTCACAAAATAAAATACAAGAACCCTAAATCAGGTGTAGAGCATGAGTTATTATTACAAGGGGCTTCTGATTTTTTTCAGTTACCCTCTTACATGAAAGCCTAGAGAGTTTTTATAGGACAAACTTTGCTTTAATGCAATACCATAAATACTCATTAGGTGACCTTGAAGGAATGTTACCATGGGAGAGGGAAATATATGTTGACTTATTGTTACAACATATACGAGAAGAAAACGAGAAGATAAGAGAAAAACAAAGAGGGAGATAATATGAACTTTTTAAAAAATATGTTAACTACAGGTTGGCTAGGTTTTAAATACGGATGCAAATCATTATGGCATTTTATTGAGGTAGAGATACCTGAATTGATGTCTAACTGGAGACTAGTACCAAGACTATTAATGCTTGCTTATGGTTGGGCATTTTTAGATGTAATCAATTGGTTTATGGCACTAGAGAATCCTAACAACGCACAGGCAGGGTTAGTGTCAGTAGTCGTTGGGGCTGGTGCAGGTTGGTTTGCAATATACGTAAACGGTAAACCATCAAAAGTAAAGAATAAAGAATAATGGCAGCACAAGTCGAATCCAAGGTCTTTAAAAAGGCTTCAGCAGAGAACTTTAAGTCGATTCTAAAAAGACAAAAAGAAGATGAATCTGATCCTAAGTTTGCTATATCTGACTCGTTACAAGAGTACCAATCTCAATTAGAGAGGTCTGCTGGTTACACGAGTCAGGCAAAGTTGAATGACGCACAAATACGACAAGAGATAATCAACTTTGTTATAGACTATTCTGTTGTTGAACTTGACTCTTTGAAAGGTATGGATTTTGATGACGCAAAAACTCAACAACAAACTACAGAAAAAACAATCAAAGAGTATGAAGGTCTATTTAAGAAAGGTATTATTTCAGAGGAAGAACTTGCATATATCCAAGAAACTGTAGGTAAAACGAATGCTGAATTAAAAAAAGTATTAGGGTTATCAACTAAATTATCATTATCATTTAGAGATTTTAAGAAAGAATTAAAACCACTTAAACTTGCTAAACGTATAGGTCTTACAAATGTTCCTATTATAGGCAAAAGAATAGAAAGAGCAATTGAGTCTGAAGAAAGAGCAGAGCAAAGAGGTATATCTGCTAAAAGACAATTGCGTAGAAAAGAAACAAAAGGTTCTTTAAAACAAGGCGATAGCACATCAACAGCTGCAGGTACAAAAGGTGGTAGAGAAGATATAGCAAAAGACGCAACTGCTGGGTCGTTAGGTATGGATCTTATGCCTGATACTGCCGATAGTGGTCTTGCAGATAGTGAAGAGGCAACTGAACAAGAAAGAGAATCAGATAAACAATTTGATACATCATCAGGTTTATTAGAAAAGATTTACGAAGAATCAAAACTTACAAACGAACTATTAGGTGGTAAAAAAGAAGACGATAAAGGTTTCTTTGAGGGCGTAGGTAATGCCTTGTTACCACTTGCAGCCTTATCAACATTAGGTGGTACAATTACAGGTGCAATCACAGGACTAGGTAGTACACTTGCAGGCTCAGTAAGAAGTATGTTAGGTCTACCACCAAAAGCACCTAAAGGACCTGTGGGTGCAAAACCAAAGGTACTTGGTACTGGTTCAGGCACTACAGCAGTAACAAGCACAGGTGCAGATAAAAAAGATTTAAAGACTAAAACAAAAACAGGTTCACTTGTTAAAAACAATCTTAAAAAAGGTGTCAAGGTAGCAGGTAAAGTGGCAGGTGGTGCTGCTAGAGTTGCAGGACGTGTATTCTTACCTCTTGCTGCTGTTATGGGCATGTTTGACGCTGCTAAAGGTGTTGCAGAAGCAGGTGATTTACTTGACAAAGAAGAAGGTGAAGAACTAACATTTAGAGATAAAGCGTCATCAGGTTTTGCTGGGTTCTTATCAGGTTTAACATTAGGATTAGTAGATAAGAAAAAGACTGCTAAGTTTCTTGCAGGCGATAGTGACTCACCATCAATTGCTGATCAACATAATGATTTGGGTCTTGTAAAGAACGATCAAAAGACGCTTGACAAGGTAGAAGAATTAAAGGCAGATAAAATAGAGAAATTAACAATAGGTAATGGTGAGGCTGGTACTATAATTAACAACATTAATAACAGCTCATCTAATACAACAAATAAAACAGAATACGGTTCAACAAACATAGGAACAACAAATCCAGATAGTACAGTTAAAGATCAATCTGTGATGATACCTTAATAAATATTAATATGAAAGCATTTAAAGCACTAACAACACTTATCAACGGCCTGAAGAACAAAGGCAACGTTTTACAAGGTCGTAATATACCATCATTTAGAACGATAGCAAGTAAAGCAGGTGTTATCAATTATAACCCTGGTAATGCAGATTACACATCAACAAGACACTCAATGAGCAATAACTTTTTTGTGTACCCTATAAACCATGAAGACCAAGAGCATTACATGTTATTTGATATTATAGAACGTGTAGCTGAAGAAGGTGGTGCAGGTAATAATAGAAGTGTAGGTAATCAATACTTAACAAAAAGAGCAGATAACCTTAACAAGGTCGTGTACAATGCAAATAGATTTTTTGGTGAAGGTTCTTCTAACATAGGATTCGGTATACCTACAGGTAAAGGTTCTGCTAGAAATATAAAAAATACAATTGCAATATACATGCCACAAACATTAAAATTCAATATGCAGGCAGACTATGGTGCTGAAGAGGTTGGTATGATAACAGGTGCAATGGCAAAACTAAAAGACGCAGTTAATAGTGGTAAATTCTTTGGGTCAGATTTAGGATCAATTACAGCACAATTAGGTAAGGCTGTATCAGGTGTAGGTGCATTTGCCTCTGGTGGTCTATTGTCAGGTACACAGGCTGCATTGCAACGTAGAACAGGTATTGCCCCAGCAGCCATGCAAGAGATGATATTCAATGGCATAGATTACAGAAATTTTAGTTTTACATTTAAATTTACACCACGTAGTAAAGAAGAATCAGATGTGGTTAATAAGATATTACATGCTATCAAAGACGCTATGTTGCCTGAAAGATACGGTGACGGTAGTAGTATTGCAGCCTACAAGGTGCCACATGAATTTGTAATTAGATTTATGAAAGGTACAGCAATCAACCCATACATAGATCAAATAGGATTGTGTGCTTGTACAGGTGTTGATATAGATTATGGCTCAGACAAATTTAGTACACACCCTAGTGGTGATCCTGTGTCAATAGACGCAACATTAAGTTTTAGAGAACTAGAACTAATGGAAAGAAAACGTTACAACGAATTAAGATTGTCAGCAAGCAACGCACCGTCAGCTGCTGAAACAAAGGGGGCTAGATAATGCCATCATATTTTGAGAACTTTCCTAAAATTTACTATGACGCAGTAGGCAAAGGTGATTACAAGTTAGTCACAAACCTATTAAGACGTGTACAGATTAAAGAAGGATTAAGTGAAACGGCTGCTCTATTTGATCTATATGACATAGGTGGTGAAGACACACCAGAGTCAGTATCAGAGCAGTTTTATGGCGATCAACGATATTACTGGATAATATTGTTATTCAACAAAGTCAAAGATAGATTTTATGATTGGCCTTTACCTCAAGCACAGTTTGAGCAATATGTAAATGACAAGTACAATGCACCTAATGGCATACATCATTACGAAGTTGCTCAGTCTTCTGGTTCAACATCTTCATTTGACGACTCACATATGATAGAAGTAAACAGCACCGTGTCAGGTGCTACGTCTGTTTCTAATTACGAGTATGAATTACGAATACAAAATAAGAAGGCAAGGATCAAACTAATCAAACCAGAATTTTTAGAACTGATTACACAAGAATTTAAAACCTTGATAGGAGGATAAGATGGCCGATAAGGCAGCTCCCAAATATGATGACCTGAACAACAGATTCCCTGGCGATTTTAGAGCAGGTGAGATAATACTTTACAGTTACGGTGGTTCGCAGTTAGAAATATCAGGTATGACAGCCGTAGTCAACGTCTACCAAGATTTAGATTCAGCATTTTTATCAGGCAACCTCATGTTCATAGACAGCGTAGGTGCAGTTAATAAGTTGCCTATCATAGGTAACGAGTTTTTAGAGTTTAAATTTAGAACACCTATAGACGCAGGTGGTGATGAAGAAATGAACGCTACAAACCACAGATTTCAAGTATATGAAAAACGATCAGTAAGATCAACACAAAACTCACAGGCTGTTGCCTTATTCTTTACATCAATCGAATCAATACGAAATGAGCGAATACGTGTATCAAAATCATTAACAGGATCATATGCAGAAATGGTTGACAAGATAGTCAAATCAGACAAATCCTTGCTCAACTCTAAAAAAGACCTATTCATTGACCCTACAAAAGGCGTGTACAAATACACGTTTCCTAATTGCAGACCTGCTGAAGGTGTAAGGCACATGACGTTTATGTCAGAGCCAGTCAATTACAAAACACCTGATTATATGTTCTATGAAAACAATAGAGGTTTTCATTTTAGATGTTTAGAGTCATTGTATAGAGAGAGTGGTGACACATCACGTAACAGACCATTTGTTGCCTTTGTAGACCTATTGTCAGCGTTTAATCCTAACTTTAGTACACCAGACGTAGAGTCAGAGTCGCCTATAACTAAACCATATTCATTTTCATTTAACGACTCATATAACACATTAAAAAATACAAGACGAGGCATGTTCGGTAGTGTGACCTATGCACACGACCTAATAGATAAGAAATTTGTAAAGAGTAAATTGACATACACAAACTACTATGAACAGGCATTACACATAGACGCACCGACAGGTGCTGGTGCAGTATATCAAGGTATCATGCCACCTGGGCCTGCTGACTTTGATGATGACTATACAATAGATGATAAATCATATGGTTCAAAAAACAAACACCAGATCAATAGACTACATGCTAGTAAATTGACCAAGGCGTCAAGTGCTGACAATCGTAAGTACATGGATGATTATTTTGCTCGTGTATTTGTTGTACCTGATACTAAATCAAATCACATTTTCAATAGTGAGGGTATGGGATCAGATCCTAGAATGACAGGAAAACAGAATTTATCAGAAGCAACGAGAGATTACTTCTCAATGAATATAGACGTACCAGGTAACTTTACATACAATGTAGGTGACCTAGTATGGTGTGAAGTGCCATCATATAACGCTGCAGATATGACAACAGATAATAAGGTTATGAGAGAAGACGTGATAGACCCATTCCTTACAGGTCGTTATCTAATATCTAAATTACACCATCAAATTGATATGATAGATCAGAAACACACTACAGCGATGACTGTGGTTAGAAACGTATTTGCTAATGATTTACCAAATGCTGATACATTTAAAGCAGGTGCTCACTTTAGATCACAACCTATAGATGTAATCGGGTCAGGTGTAGATATATCAACGTTAACACCTATTAAGAACAAATTAGACGGCAAAATACCGTCACCACAGATTAGTAACGTAAATGACATTGCTAAGAAGTTAGGCGTAGATTTGAATAGTAGTGACATGTCCATCAAGGATGCCGCTAATAAGGCGGTTAATAACGTCCTAAACAGTACTTCCAATAGAGTTTTGATGAACGAACACCTTGCAAAGATCAATAGCACAATACTACAAAGAAAGACCGTAGTAGAGAAAATTGCAGAAAAGGCTAAACTAGCATTAGGAGGCATAAACCTCAGTAACGTAAACAACATACCACCATCAATGAGGGGCTCAATGCAAGGGAATATCAATAGCTTTGTACAATCTAGTATGGTTGCCTTTAAGAAGAACTTATCTAGTGCTAAGAGTTTTTTTAAAGGATTCTTCTAGTATGCTCAAAGTTTATTGCGAGTTTAGAAAAAAATTTCCATATAAGGGTATGGCCACATGAGAGGACACAATAGAATAGACCTACAAACAATGTAAGAACGAACTATTACAAACTTACAAAGGACCAAAGACAATTTGAACAATATGAAAGAAATATACACAAAAAGATCAATGAATATAAGAGGTATCAACGATAGGCCTCTAATAAGTGCTTCGCACCGCGGCGCCTACGCAATCCTTTTAAATACGGATAAATATAAGGAGGTGACCGCTTTAAATACGGTCATTTATGGGAAAAAATAAATGAGTACTACAGATTTTATGGGCAGAGATGGCTTCATCTGGTTTACAGGTGTCGTTGAGGATAGAAAAGACCCACTTAAATTGGGCCGAGTAAGAGTAAGATGTCTAGGTTATCACACGGAAGACAAAGAGGCCTTACCTACTACAGATTTACCTTGGGCACATCCAATGTTGCCAATTACTGCCAGTGGCACATCTGGCATTGGGCAAACTCCCCTTGGCCTTTTAGAAGGCTCGTGGGTGGTTGGTTTCTTTAGGGACGCAGATACTAAACAAGACGCAGTAATTATGGGGAGTTTGCCAGGCAGACCCATTACTACAGGCGCACAGAATTTAGCAGAGGGCCTTGGGTTTAGCGACCCTAATGGCAATTACCCACGTTACGCAGGCGAATCAGATGTTAATAGACTAGCACGGAATGACGCAGATAATCAGAGCATTACGCTAGAAGCACGTAAGACATTTAGAGCGGCCTCTTATACAAATATACCTAGTGCAAATATACTCCCTATCGCAGATGGCATAGTAGATATAGCACAGTCGGAGGGTGATGTATGGTCCTTACCTGAAAATACATATGCAACTGAATACCCATACGGCCATGTATATGAGAGCGAATCAGGCCATCTATTAGAGTTTGACGATACACCAGACCAAGAGCGTATTCTATTATATCATCATAGTGGTACTGAAACAGAAATCACGGCCGAAGGAACAAAGAACGAAGTAAACAAAGATTCAACTCATACGATAACCGAGAAAGACAATAAGGTCTATATCAAAGGGTCCTCTGACCTAACAATCGGTGGTCGCCATAAGATAACAATAAACGCTGATGGTGCTGCTAATAACAATTACGATATACAGGTAGGGCCTAACGCTAATGTCAATATACAAGTAGATAAAGGTAACATTAATATGGCCGCTTTAGATGGTGATATTAATATGTTTGCTAATAACAATATGAATGTAAGAGTAGGTGGTACGTATAAACTTGTTGCTGGTAAGATATTAGAAACATCACAAAGTACAACCACACGTAGCGCTCAGAATGAGTATCACACGTATGGTAACCCAATTGACCACAACTAAAACTGGCTAGGCTTTCTAATCTATAAAAGTAGTAAGTAACATAGAGATATAACGAAGCGGTATTTTATGGTTTTATATATGAGAATTTTTTTCGTGCTATTTTTTGTGTTATTAGTCGGCTGTGTCAAAGTGTCGGTATCATGTAAAGTAGATAATATAGATGAAATCGCATCCGCGGTCGAAGACTGTAAAGAACAACCTAACATGGCTATATCAAAGGAGTTTTAGAAGTTATTACTTTTATACATAGTTATGTTGAAACCCAAAGGAACCATGCTAGAGCTAACAGATAACGCAATAAAGAGATTAACTTACATTGCCAATAAGGCAGGCACTCGTTATGTGAGATTAGACATTAAGGGTGGTGGATGTGCAGGCTTTGAATATAAGTGGAGTACTACGGATACAAGGGAAGATACTGATTGTTTATTAGGCGATATATTAGTAGCGTCTTTAGAATTAGAGATGTACTTATTAGGTACAACGCTTGATTGGGTAGAGGAAGAGTTTAGTAGTGAATTTAAGATAACTAATCCTAATAGTAAAAGTAGTTGTGGCTGTGGGGAGAGTTTTAGCGTCTAGGAACTATCGTTAAAAATTTTTCGCTTTACTGTGCGAATACTTTGATGTTAACTTGTGCGGAAACTATATGAAATATGAAAAAGCAGATTTACCTGTATTAATCTCTATGCCACGTGCTGGTTCGCATTACGTAGGTCATTATATAAGACAAGCATATCTTAAACGAGGTATTGTAGGACCTGAAAATCGTAGTTCGGAGTTTTTTAATAACGAAGACTATAGACAACCTATACAACAGAAAATAAAGTTATTTGAAGATTTAAGAGATAACTTTGGTGTAAATATGTTTTCTATCTATCATGGCCATCATATGAGTCAACATATATCAATGCCTAGTAAACCTCATTACACTTATCTATTTGATTGGTTTAAAGACTTCTATTTAGGTTATACGGTTGTTTTATTAAGACGTAAGAATATATGGAAACACTTTGTATCTTTTACGTTTCATAATATTATTAGAGATGAATTAGACAAGTATGGTAAAGAAAATGAAATAACACATCCTTGGCATTCTATGAATGTTACAGATGATGATGTATTAAAATCAACAATACAAACATACAACATAAAGTTTAAGTTTACGGATGCTCATTTTGAAAAGTTTTTATATTATGTAAGATTTTTTAATGAACATGTAATCAACTATTATAAAGATAAATTAAATGTACATAATCTATGGTTAGAGGATTGTACTCATAGTAAAATGGTTGATATGTTTATACCAGAAGAACGTAAATTAACTTATACAAATCCTTTTGAACCTAGTAAGATAAAGTATTTAACATATTTTAACAATACAATAGAATACAAAGCAAAGTTTACTAATTTATATAATACTCATTTTAAGCCATATGGGTATGAGGTAGATTAAACGCCCACGCTTTTTCATAACACCAAAAACATTGCCAACACCATGCAGTAAAGTCTTTAGTTTGTTTACCTGAACCTACACAAGAACGTGTAATAGGAAACAAGTCTTCCATTAAACCTTCTTCTTTAAATACACCAGCAACAAATCTTTTATTTACATTTATATAAGGTTGATATACGTTATATGTTATATTAGGTTTGTTTGAAACATCACGTCTTGTTTCACCTTGTATTCTTTCTAAATTTTTAGGAGTATAATTGATTTCAGGAAATCTTTCTTTTGCATATTTGGCAAATGCCATACGTATTTGTACAGGTGGGTTTGCTGTCATACCATCTAATCTAATAGGTCCTTTAAATTGACTCATAAATTCAGGTATTAGTTTATCTAATTGTAAAATCTTTGCAACAGCAGTTACAGACATATTGCCATATAACTTTTGATTTTCTAACATACTATCTCTTGCTTTAGGCCACCAGCCACCTACTTCTCTATCGTTAAAGTCTTTGATTGTTATGTCATTTAACTTACCATTAGGAAACTTCTTTTGTAAATATTCAACTATTTCTCTAGCTGCGTCAGCGTCTTTAGGGGCGTTTACGTCATTACACATAAAAGGAAATATTTCTATTTGCGGAAAGTGTTTTAATGTTAAGTATGTTGCTGACGCTGAGTCACAACCACCTGATAATGACATAACTATTTGTTTAGGTAAAAAATCATCATCAAAGTCAATATCTTTTAATGCTTGTTCTTTATATGGTGATTTGTTTATTTGTTCTTTTATATTTGTCCAAAATTCAATTGTTTGATTTCCATATGTTAAGTTCATTTTAATGCTCCTTGTCTAACTTGTCTCCAACGTTGTAGTTCTGGTGTAACGTTAAAGTATTCTTCACTTTTTATTTTTTTAACTCTATTCTTGTCACTAGGTACAGCAAAGTTATCATAAGCCTTTTGTACATTTTTTCTTAATTTTCTACTTCTAGGATCAAAACCTCTATTTGTTTTTACTAATAATAATGTTATGCCTTCTTTATGTGCAATCTCTTTTGCTTGTTCTATTTCATGTTCATTGTATCCAAATATTATATATTGCCACACTATAGGGTGACCTGCCTGTACTCCCATTTTCATAGTTTCCCATACTTGTTTAAAATTAGAACCTATACGATACAATTCTGATTTCTCATCTAAACCATCAACACCAAAGTACCAACAATTTTCTCCTAGACCATAACTATATGCTTTTTCCCACCACTTCTCATCCATGCCTTTTGTATTAGTACCATTAGTTGCAACTCTTAAACCTTTACCTAAACCGTCCATCATTTCTAAAAATGCAAGAAAGTCAGGATGATATATTGGGTCTGATATTTGACCACAAAAGGTTATCTGATTTTCATAATAGTTTAATACTTTTCTAAATTCTGCTTTACCTATATCAAATGATCTTGCTATTCTAGGTAGACCTTCTACCTTTTGTCGTAAACATTGTGGGCAACGTAATATACATCTATGTGATAGATCCATATTAGGTGAAGATAGTTTTTGATTTTGAATATAGAAGTCTGTTAAATGGCTCATTTTTTATAAGTATCTTTTTCTAAATTACCACACTTGTATTGGCATTGTTTCAAAGCACAACTTGGATTATTTATTAGCGTATCAAAGAAGTGTTCCCACTCTTTAGATCCATATATATCTTCTAACTTGTCAACATTTTTTAGTGCAAGGTGATCGTCTTTTAAATGAAAGACTTCCGTTACACCGTGATCGTTTTTAGGATCATCTAACCAACAACAAGGTAACATATAACCATCAGATGTATAGGCTGCTGGTTTATGATAACTTTTAGGTTGATATGTTAAACATCTAGGTTTAATTTTTATATCTTTAGGATTCATTTTTATATTGTAACACAATCTTAACATAAAGTCAAGCTAGTAATACTCCTTTAGTTCAGGAAATACATCAAATAAATTGTACTCCCATTTAGTTCCCTTGTAACGTTCATCTATTTGTAATAAGTATTTAATTGTTTCTTTATAGTCATACCCATTATTGTCTTCTCGTAATACTTGTTGTATATCTGGCCACTTTTCATATTTAGGTATCAGTTCTTGTTTGAGTTTATCAGGCAATACGTTTGCAGCTAATTTTTCGGGACTTCTTATATTAGACCAGTTTATCATAGAGCCTCTTTCCCTTGTTTCAAATATATCAATATTTTTGTCGTACCATTCAGGCAACTCATAAAATCTAAGCACACTTAAAAACGATATAGCGCCATTAATATTTATTTTTACATTAGGGTACTTTCTAACGGTCTTAATGTTATTAACAATCTCATCCCAATTTGATCTTCTTCTAATATAGTTATTATATATTCCTACACTATCAAGTGATACGGTAAACTCAAATAAACCAAACTTAGGAATAAAATCTGTAACTTTCATTTTATCCATATTCATAGTTTGCATATTTGTCTGAAATTTTAAAAGCATTTTTTGACAATCATCAGGCGCCTTTTCTACCAATTTTTCAAGTAACTTATAATATGGTTTCATAACTAATGGTTCACCACCTATAAGTTTCATTGCATAGATGTAAGGTGCTATATCTACTACCTGATCTGATATTTTATCTAAACTATCATTATCTAAATTAAATGATACTCCTGCTCTAGCATACTTTTGTAATTTTTGTGAATATATGGTTTGATTATCTAATGCCTTGTGTTGTATTGTTTCTATTCTTTTTGTTGAATCCCAAGGATGGCACATAAAACAATCAAGGTTACATTTGTTACCATATACTTTTATCTGTACCTCAAAACATCTATCTTTTATATGACCTCTCAAATCTTCTTGGTATCTTCTTACAGATTTTTTTAGTTCAGGCCATATAAGTGAATCATTAGTTTGTATTTTAAGTGCAGCTTGTCGCCTTGATCTTCCGTATAGTTTTTCTTGTTTTCTACAAGTTCTACACCATTCATTTGTAAGTTTTAAATCAGAATTTTCATCTAGCATTTCTGCTCTTAACTTGTTTAGATTTTCATTATTTTCAAACCAATCTCTAAATGTAACGTCATGTATTTTAGGTGCTAAATGATCGTTGTTTAATTCAGCCCAAGAGCATGGTGCATATCTGCCTCTTGTATTGGTGTATAACATTTGAAAGGGAGCGCTACAGAAAAACATTTTTTGATCTTTGATTTTTTGTTCAAACTCACCATCACTCCAAGGTTTCATACAACCTGCTTGAAACCATTGACTAGTATCAACTTTACCATCGCCAAGATATTTGTCGCCTGGACCACCTTTTGTTAGATGTGATTTATCTTTTGTATCTTTTGTCATTTATATACACTTCAATTTTTTCAAACCCATAGTGATAATTTTTATATAGGTCTTCATTTAACATAGATGGGAAAGTCCATCTCTTATCTTCATCGCCATGTTTACCTTCTTTGATACTTATGTCTTTATTAAGTACTTCAGGATGTTCTAATCTATCCATATCTGGATGAGGATATCCTACACCCACAAGTAGTTTAGGTTCTGACTCTAGTTTTAATAATTTTTGTACATTATCGCCTTTTACATCTCTTTCAAAGGCACTACAATAACCTGTTTTATATCCTAGTAAAGCTGCAGCCATAACTAATTGACCAGATGATATACCTATTGATGTATTCTTTTGTTCTTCTAAAGTATCTATTGCTATTTTAGTTGCGTTTGGTTGTGTAGCAACAATGTGTGTACCACTTCTTATATTTTTAGTTTCATCACAATACACAAAAACAACAGGCGCTAGTATTTGTGAATTTGTTACAGCATATCTATGATCGGTAACAAACTTCTTTTTAGTATCTGTAAATATTTTATCTGTTTGAGTATTTGTTTGAAAAGTAAATAACTTTGTTCGGTTATAGATTTTTCTTATAACATTAGGATTAGTATATACTCTTAAACTATAATGTGTTTCATTTTGCTTTGATGGTGAGTTAGCTGCAACATAGATAAGTGTTTCTAAATCTTCCTCTGATACAGGTTTAGTCAAATCATAATTACGCTGTGCTTTTTTACATACATCAATAGCATTCTTTATTTCATCATTCATATGCCTATTTATTATAAATATAACTAATATAATCTTATATTTACATTCCCGAACATTGCAGATAACTAGGAGGTAGTCTATGCCAAAGAAGCATAAGAAAATAACTATATCCTCTCTAAAAAAGAAGGCACCTAAAGTACCTCCTTTCACGTGTATAAAGATTGACAATGTTATAAGTAAATTAGAGAAGATAGTAGATAAGAAAAAAGCGTTAGATAAGAAACAATTAAAAGAATTAGTAAAGAAACTTGAGGTATTAAGGGACGCCAATGATAAACTACGTGATAGTGGGATATATTGGTATGAAAAATTAAAACACTTATTAAAAACGAGGTAGGAGGTCTTCTATGAATTATTATTTTACAGGTGCTCTTATAATATTGTTTATTTTGTTTACTTTATTTGTTACACCCTACCCATATTAAAGTTTTGTTACAATCGGTTTTCCTATGTTAAATACTAGCGATAGTTATTAAACTATCAATCTCTAAAGTAAAACATAGGAAACCTAGATGAGAAAATTATTATTCAGTTTAATTATGATTTTGATGACAACTACATTATATGCAAGGGATCAAATTAACATTGTTGGTTCTTCAACAGTTTATCCATTTTCAACAGTAGTCGCAGAAAGATTTGGTAAGTCAGGTAAGTTTCAAACACCTGTCATTGAATCAACTGGTACTGGTGGTGGAATGAAACTATTTTGTAAAGGCATTGGTACAAACACACCAGATATGTCAAACGCAAGTAGAAAAATAAAACCAAAAGAAGTTAAACTTTGTAAAGATAATGGTGTTACCGATATTACACAAGTGATTGTAGGTTTAGATGGTATTGCTTTTACAAGTTCAGTACAAGGCAAACAATATAACTTTACAAAAAAACAACTTTGGGAAGCGATGGCTGATCTAGGATCAAAACCAACTAAATGGTCAGATATTGATCCTTCTTTACCAGACATTAAAATAGCAATACTTACACCACCTGCTACAAGTGGTACAAGGGATGCTTGGAATGATCTAGTAATGAAAAAAGGATGTCCTGAAACTATAAAAGGCAAAGAATGTTTTTTATTAAGAGAAGATGGTGCAGTAATTGAAGTCGGTGAAAATGATACTTTGATTATTAACAAACTTGTAGGTGAACCAACATACTTTGGTATATTTGGTTTTAGTTATTACGATAATTCAAAAGATAAAGTTCAAGCACATACAATTGAAGATGTTAAAATATCTTTATCATCAATACAAGATGGTTCTTATCCAATAAGTCGACCATTATACTTTTATGTAAAAAATCAACACATTGATGTAATACCAGGTATTGAGGAATTTGTAAAAGAGTTTACATCTAAAAGAGCTGCAGGTAAAAGAGGTTATCTTTTAGATTTAGGATTAGTACCTTTGAAAAGTTTAGATGAATCTATTTCTAAAGTAGAATAAAAAAAAGGGCGCCAAAAGGCGCCCCTAACAAACAACAAAGGTATTTTATAATTTTTCGTGTACCAACTTCATCCAATTATAATTTCTATGGATTGCCATTGTGCTAATGATTTTATTATTTTCAAAATCAATTGTAATTGTTTGACCACCAAAACCATCTAATATGAATATTGGTTTATCTCTCTTACCAGAGATACCCATATGAAATTGACCACCGTATGATTTAGTGTGTGAAAATGCGTCTGTTGTATTTGCATTATTAGTTTTACCTTTTTTAATTCTGTTTTCATGTAAAGATTTTAAATATTGACCTTCACAAGTATTGTTGTTCCAATCATCTAACATTGCAACAGCAACTCTCATATAATCATATCTGGTTAGGTACATTCCATAATTTATAGACAAGTCAGATTTTTTAGATTCACTAGGTTGTTTCATCACAACATTATATTCAATACCAATTTTATTTTGAAATATATCTTTTAACATTTTTTTGTATTCTTTAGCACCCATAGTTGACATAACATAACTAGCAAAAACGTTTGTATTTAAATTTGCATAGTGATATTTGTTTTTACCAGGTGTAGTATTTTTTAATTCTTTTTTTGCAATACTATTTACTGACCATCTATTAGACCATCTTTTTGAATTTTTAAAACTACCACCACCTTTGTTATCAACATATTTTTGTGAACCTGACGCCATATTAAGCACGTTAATTATAGGTTGATTTTCAAATAAAGTATTTTCTAATACATCCCAGTTCATAGTTTCATGTATACCATTAACATATCCTCTACAAAGAGCATGCCCGTATATATATGACATAATTGATTTACCCATAGAGTTTGAAACATACAAAGAATTGTTTTTAAATATTTTACCAAATCTATCTTTAGGTGTAATTTGATCTATTACTATCTCACCATCAACATACATAAGGTAACTTAATAGAGCAGTTTTTTGAAATGCCTTTGTAACTTTCTCATCTTCTGTAAGATTAAAAGTAAACTCTTTATAATTTTTTGATTTCTTTATAACGATTTTGTGTTTTTCTTTTACTGGTTCGTTAATATATTTTTTTAGATATTTTTTTAATATCCTATAATCTGGATTTGCATCCCAAGGTATTTCAGATGAAGTGCCATTTTCGTAACCTTTCCAAGGTGTATTCTTTGTATTCTTACCTGATACTTTTTTTATTTCTAATGTTTCGCCATCACAACCATTGATGTACCATATCTGACTATATTTTTGTTCATGTTTACAAACGTCATGTTCTTCAGCGAATACAGCAGCGGCAGAAAATATAAATGAAAATATTAATATTGTTATCCAAAGTCTAAACATTATATTCCCATCCCTTCTAATCTAAAATCTACAACAGGTACAAAGTCGTAAGCGTATTCTTCATCCTCACCCATAGGACCTGACATCTTAACAACACAATCATTTTTCTTTCTGTTGTCAAAGAAAGTTTGTAAAGCAAGTTTTAAACTATCTGCCATTTGTTGATGTACAGATACGTTAAACTTCGTAAACAAAGTACCACAACAAATTGTAATACCATCAGCAGACTCTGCCCTTGCAATGTTCATTATATCTTTTTTCAATTGTGTATCTTTCATAGTGTTATATCTCCCTTTTAGTTTTCATTATTTGTATTACTTCAAATAAAGATTTTGTTTTAAGTAATTTGTTTCCGTAAGCAAGTCTTTTTTCAAGTTTCTTAATTGCAGTTTTTAACTCTTTATTATTCATTTATTTGTTTTGTAATGCGATTGTTATTAAACCAGATACTATACCTGTTAAGGCCATCATAGCACCTATCATAAAGTTATTTGCTTCGATAGCACCAACAGATCCTACCATACTGAATAAAAATACAATAGCAGTAACTAATGATATGTTTTCTTTTATTTTTTTCATAATTTCTTCCTTATATCTCAACTGATTGTAAGCTTCAATTTGATTAAGTGCTTGTTTTTGTAGTGTCATAGTGTTTTCTCCTTATTTAATTTTTAATACACCAGTTTGTTGGTATACTTTGTAGTTGTTAATGATTTTATTAATTGCATTTTTCATATTAATATCAATCATTTCTAAAAGAGTATTATCAACTTCAATAATTTCTTTTATATTTTTGTTTATTTTACCGATTTGTCTATATGCAACGTTTCTAACAATTGCCATATTCATATTATTTGTTTTCATATACTACTAATATACCGTATTTTTATGTAAAAATCAACAAAAAAATGGATTAATTGTCCGATTCTTCCGTAGCTTGTCGGCATTCTGGCGTATATAGAACAAAAGTAGAACAAAAACCCTTATAAATAGTAGAAAAACATCAAAATATGAGGAAATTATGAAAAAAATGAGAATTTTTAAGTTTTGGAACGAATCGGGTGACGAAAAAGAGAAGGAAGCCATGAGTTTGAAGAAAGCCACTATGTCCGTACAAGGGGATTTCAAGGATAAAATCATTGGAGTTGAATATATCAGTAAAAAAGGCAAAAAAATCGTAGATTCGGTAAAAATACCAGTAGGACGGAAGATTCGTCAATCAATTATTATTGAACAAAGAAGATTAGCAAGAAAAGCTGCGTTAGAACAAAGACAAAGAGGATAATATGGCTGTTAGAGAAGGAGATCCGTTGACTACAGGTCATGCTTGTACTGGAATTACTAATTTAGCAACTTCATTAGTAAGAACGGTTAAAGCAAATGCGATTCCAGGTGCTGTACAAGGCACTCCTACCGTATCTCACACTTTTCCACCAGTTCCTTTGTGTCCTGCCCATGTTGCAAATTTAAACAAAGGATCAACAAACGTTAAAATAGGTGGTATACCTTGGGGTCGTGTGGGAGATAGTGCTGACGCAGGTGCAATGATTTCAGGTTCTTTAAATGTATTAGTAAATGGTCTGTAAAGTCATATAAATATTGCTATGGCTTATTCAAACTATGACGCAAGTACAACGAATCAAAGTAAACGATCAAATCGTATTTACAAAGATTTAAATTTAAACTTTACTAAAAATCCAGCAACTAAAGATGTTGCAAGATTATTTGATGTACAGGCAATTAAGAGAGCTGTTAAGAATATAATCTTAACAAACAAATACGAAAAACCTTTTAATTCTGACTTTGGTTGTAATTTAAGAGGTTTCTTATTTGAGAACATGACCGAACCTATGATGGTAATCATCAAAGATAGGGTTGCAATGGCAATTGAGAAATACGAACCTAGAGTTTCAGTAGAAGATGTAGTTGTTCGGGAAGATGAAAACAATAATGGGTTAGATATTATGGTTTCATTTTTAATTAATGGTGCAGAAGCGCCTATATCAGTATCAACATTTTTACAAAGAGTAAGATAAGATGGCACAACACAAATTAGAAATTTCAGAATTAGATTTTGAAAATATAAAAGGTTCACTCAAAAGATTTTTAGCAAATCAAAACGAATTTAAAGATTACGACTTTGAAGGTAGTTCAATGGCAATATTGCTTGACCTACTTGCTTACAATACACATTACTTGGCTTACAATGCAAACTTTGTAGCAAACGAAATGTTTATGGACACAGCACAGTTAAGATCAAGTGTTGCGTCATTGGCTAAATTAGTAGGATACACACCTAACTCTGCTAGAGCACCAATCGCTGATTTAAAATTAGTAATCAACGATGGTACAGGTGCTTCAATTACAATTCCTGCAGGTACAAAATTTACTTCATCAATAGATGGTTTAACTTACACGTTTGTTTCAGTATCAGATAAAGTTGTACAACCAATTGATGGTATTTACACAGCACAAAGTTTAAATGTTTACGAAGGTACATATGTTACCTATGCTTACACATATGACAGCCAAGATATAGATCAAAGATTTTTAATACCTAGTGACAGAGCAGATACAACTACAATAAAAGTTGTAGTGCAAAATAGTGCTTCAGATGTAACACAAACCACATACACTAAAGCAAGTTCAATAACAGAATTAGATAGTACATCAAAAGTTTATTTCTGCCAAGAGGCTGAAGACGGTCAATTTGAAATTTACTTTGGTGATGGTGTAATTGGTAAATCATTAGACGATGGTAATATAATTAGTATTAGTTATGTTGTTACAAACAAAACAGAAGCTAACGGTGCAACTGCATTTACATTATCAGGCTCTATTTCTGGATTTACAGACGTAACTACAACTGTTAACTCATCAGCACAAGGTGGTGCTGAACCTGAAAGTTTACAAAGTATAAAATTCAATGCACCTAATTTTTATGCCTCACAAGACAGAGCAGTTACAATAGAAGATTATAAATCAAAAGTAAAACAACTTTATGCTAACACACAATCAGTTAGTGCTTGGGGTGGTGAAGACGCTGAAACGCCATTCTATGGTAGAGTTTATCTTTCTATTTTACCAACAAGTGGTTCTAATCTTACAGACGCTACAAAAGATAAAATAGTAAAAGATTTAAAAAAATATTCAGTTGCTTCAGTTACACCAGTTATCATTGATCCTGAAACAACAGATATATTAATTACATCTAACGTTAAGTTTAATGAGGCAACAACACCCAAAACTGCTGACACAATTAAATCAAACGTTGTTACAACAATAACAGATTACAACGCAAATACATTACAAAAATTTGATACAATGTTTAGACATTCAAAACTTACAGGATTAATTGATGATACAGATGAAAGTATTTTATCAAATGTTACTACAGTTAGATTGAGAAAATCTTTTTTACCAACAATTGGAAGTTCTACAAAATATACAATTAACTTTGCAAACGCATTATACAATCCACATTCAGGTCACAATTCTGCTTCTGGTGGTATTTTAGAATCAACAGGATTTAAAATTGATGGCGACACTACAAACATTTGGTTTTTAGATGATGATGGACAAGGTAATGTAAGAAGATATAGAAATGATGGTTCTGTAAGATCATATGCTAACAGTACACAAGGTACAATAGATTACTCAACAGGTAAAGTTGAAGTAAACTCTTTAAATGTTTCTAATATAGAAAACGTAAGAGGTGCAGCTTCAACAGTTATAGAAGTTACGGTTAAACCTAATTCAAACGATATTGTTCCTATCAGAAATCAAGTATTAGATATTGATGTTGCAAACAGTTCAGTTACAGTTGAGGCTGACACATTAGCAGGAGGCTCAGCAAACGCTGGTATAGGATATACCACGACTAGTAGTTATTAGATGAAATGGCCGACTTTAAAGATAAAATATCAAACCTTATAAATTCACAAGTACCTGATTTTGTACTTGAAGACCACCCATTATTTTTAGACTTTGTAAAAGCATATTATCAGTTGATGGAATCAGCTGAGATTACATTAACAAACATTGGCGATCCAGATCATTTAGTATTAGAAGGTACAACAGCTGCAAAGATTGTACTTGATGGTACAAACGTAAGTAAAGATGATGGTGACGATAACGTTCTTTTAGAAGACACAAGTTATGGTGATTTTATAAACGGCGAAACTATTACAGGTTCTACATCTGGTGCAACGACAACAGTAATAATAGAAGACGTTGATGGTGGTGGTCGTTTGTTTGTTACTCATCAAAATAAATTTATAGAAGGTGAATTAATAACAGGTTCGTCTTCAGGTGCTCAGGCAACTATAGGTAAGTACAGAGCAAACCCAGTTCAAAATATTCAACAACTTTTAGATTACGCTGATGTAGATAAAACTATATCAGGTTTCTTATCTAAATTTAGAAACTCATTTTTAACAAGTGTACCTGATAGATTATACGAAGGTATAGATAAAAGAAATCTTACAAAAAATATTAAATCACTATATCAATCTAAAGGTACAAAACGTGCAAGTGAAATATTTTTTAAATTACTTTTAAACGAAGACGCTGAAATAAGATACCCTAAAGATGAAATATTAAGGGTGTCTGATGGTAAATGGGATACTAAAAAAATAATTCGTTGTTTAGCATTAGGTAATTCAGAGCCTACAAATCTTATAGGTCAAACAATCACACAAGCAAACAACCCGACAGATACAAATATAAATGAAGCGACTGCAATTGTAGAAGATGTATTTAAATTTTTAATAGGTGGTGTAGAAGTTACTGAATTAGTTGTAGGTGATAATTCTGTTTCTGGTACTTTTGTTGCTGGTGAAACAATTACAGGTACAGATAATACAGACGCTGATGTTTTAGTTTCATTAACAGTTTCAAAAATTATAGATCAAAAAACAATTACAAATGATGGTGCATTATATAACGAAGATGACCAAGTAGAAATAACAGCAGGTGGTACAGGTGCAAATGTTAAAGTTGGTACAATAGGTCCTGGTACAATACAAGAAGTATTAGTAGATACAGGTGGTACAGGTTACGCTGTAGGTGATACCATAAACTTTGGCACAGGAAATGCGACTGCAAGAGTATCAGTTGTAAATGGTGGTGTTACATTAGAGTCTGGTACAGGTCAATTAATATTAGAAGATGAAACAGGTAAGAATGACCAATATTTTGGTAACAAAGTTGTACAAGAAGCAGGTTCAGGTAACGAAGATATTACAGATGTTAGAATGATTGAGTTTGGTAATGGTTATACATCTTTACCTAGTGTGACGGTTACGTCATCTGGTGGTAGTGGTGCAAAACTATTAGCATATGGTTCTGAAATAGGACGTGCATTAACAATGAAAGTAATTGAGTCTGGTTATAATTATCAAGCAAGTCCTGCACCAACAATAAAGTTACCAACTTATATTTTATACAATGGTCTTTCAGGTGGTTTAAGTGAAGGAGAAACAATAACTGGTGGTACTAGTAGTGTTACTGCTGAGATAGTTTCTATAGATACGGATTTGAATATTGTAAAAGCAAAAAATCATAGTGGATCATTTGTAGAGGGAGAAACAATTACTGGTGGTAATGGCGCTACATTTACTGCATTAAGATTACAACAAGCAACTGGTACAGTTTCAACAGGTACAGTTGTAACTACAGATGGTACTTTTATAAACGAAGATGGTTGGGTATCTGAAAACTCAATGAAAATACAAGACAGTTTATTATACCAAGATTATTCATATATCATAAAAGTTGGTAGATCAATTAATGAATGGCGTGACGCATATGTAAAAACTTTACACTCTGCTGGTTTTTATTTTCAAGGTGAGATTGCCATACAGTCAAGTTTAAATGCTCAGATTAGAAGAATAACTGGAGTAAACTCTGGTGTAGAAGGTATCTTAAAAACTCTACTTACAAGAATTTACTCAAAACTTATTGGTCGTAGATTGGGTACAGAAACAGATGGTACAAGTTTAAGAGCAAATGCAAAAGCGGCTGTTGCAGCTGATTTTGATACAGATACTATAACACAATTTGATAAAACAACAAGAGATGTAACTTTAAAAACACAACCACTTGTAATAGATTATGTAAGTAGAGTTAGACGTACTATAAACAATGTCAATGTAAGACAAGGATTTGTATATGCAGGACCTAGATTTGGCACAATAAACAAAATGATACAAACTGCATTTGGTCTTACAGCAAACGGAACGCCTAGTAGTAGTGGTATTACATTTGAACAATTAAGTGCTATTAAAGTAAAAGGTACAAGAACATCACTAGATGGTTCTAACGCAATATTTTTAATGACATCTTCAGAGGATGGTAGAAAAATCAAAACAAATTTCACAATTCCTGCACAAATAGGTGTTTTACAAGGTGATACTTTTGATGAAACACAAACCACATTTGATAATACTAATATTACAATGGATGCAGGTTAAGATATAAATAGTAAGAGAGATATATGGCAAAACAAACAATAAACATCGGATCAATCGCAAATGACGGCACAGGTTCAACACTTCGAGCCGCTGGTGATTTAGTTAATGATAACTTTAATGAAATTTACACAGCAATAGGTGACGGTACAACTTTAACAAATATATTAGCTGCTGGTTATATTACATCATCAAGTACAGATACATTAACTAACAAATCAGGTAATATAAGTCAATGGACAAATGACTCAGGTTATTTAACTTCATTTTCTGAAGCTAATGATTTATCATCAGCAGTTACTTGGGCTGATGTTCCTGATGCTAATATTACACAATCAAGTGTAACACAACACCAAGCTGCAATAAATTCAGGTGTTTCCATTACAGAAAGTCAAATAAGTGATTTACAAAGTTACATAACTGCAGGCTCAACAACAGCACTTACTAATAAAACTTTTGACGCAAATGGCACTGGTAATTCAATTTCAAACATTGAAGTTGCTGACTTAGCGTCTGGTGTATTAGACACAGATTTAACTACAGTTGCAGGCACAGATACTACACTTGCTTCAGCAAAAGCAATTAAAACTTATGTTGATAATGTTGCAGCTGCAGGTATACATTATCATACAGCAGTAAGAGTAGAGTCGCCAATAAATTTAAATGCTTCATATGATAACGGTACTTTAGGTGTTGGTGCAACTTTAACTAACACAGGTACTTTAGCAGCCATTTCAATTGATGGTGTTGCTTTAAATTTAAATGATAGAGTTTTAATTTATAATCAATCAAATGCAGCTCACAATGGTGTATATTATGTATCAACTGTTGGTGATGGTGCAACTGCTTGGGTATTAACAAGAACAACAGATACAGACAGTTATGGTGCTTCTGATCCAGACTCTTTGGGGGAAGGTGATGCCTTTTTCGTAAGTGAAGGGAATACAGGTGCTGGAGAATTATATGTAATGAATACTAATGGTACAATTACATTTGGTACTACAAATATTACATTTTCTGTAATTGCCGAAACAGCAGTATATTCAGCAGGACAGTCATTAACACTATCAGGCACAGTATTTTCAGTAACATCGGGTTCTATAAGTTCAACACAACTAACAAGTGCTGTTGAATTGCAAATATTAGATAGTTCTGGATCAACAGTTAAATCACTATATGGTGCAGGATCGTAATAAAAAGATTATAAATATAAAGAGGAATAACAATGCCAGCAATAATAACAAATAAATTTAGAATGAACAATGCGGAACAGTTTCAGGAATCATTTTCTGAAGCTTCTCCAACAGTTTACTACTTAGGAATAGGTAGAGCACAAGAATTTGGTACTTTAACAAGACCAGATGGTAGAACAGACTACGAAGGTACAGAAACAGCACCTACTACACCAGGTGATAGTGTACTAAATGAATTTAAAAACTATGATGATCTGCTGGCTGCAAAAAAGATCACAGGTTCAGACGTTTCATTTGTTATTCCTAGAAGAAACTGGACATCAGGTACAACATACGATATTTACAGACACGATTACGAGGAGTTTGTAACAGGTAGCACATCAACAAGGGTTACATCAAATAGTGGTGCAACAACTTTGTTTGACTCTACTTTTTATGTAATAACTTCAGATAGAAACGTTTACAAGTGTTTAGACAATGATGGTAATACTGCTTCGACAGTAGAACCAACAGGTACTGGTACAACTTTAATTACAACTGGTGATGGATACAAGTGGAAATATATGTACACTTTATCTGCTGCTCAACAATCAAATTTCTTATCAACTGACTTTATGGCAGTTTCAACTGACTCAACTGTATCATCAGCTGCTGTTGATGGCGCACTAGACGTAGTAAAAGTTAAAACTGGTGGATCAAGTTATACAGTTTCAGGTGGTGGTACATCAGGAACAATAACTGCTGTGCCAATTAGAGGTGATGGTAGTGGTGGTGTTTGCTCTGTAACTTTAACTTCAGGCGCTATAACTGCTGTATCTATAACAACTGCTGGTACTGGTTACACTTCAGGTTATATTAAAAATGCTGACATCATTGCAGCTACAAATGCTGGTGGTGCTGGATCAGGTGCAGAATTAGACGTAATCATTCCACCAAAAGGTGGTCATGGTTTTAACGCCGTAGAAGAATTAGGTGGATTCTTTGTTATGTTAAATACAACATTAGAAGGAACTGAAAGTTCTAACTCTGGTGATTTTACGGCTGCAAACGACTTTAGAAAAATTACTTTAATTAAGAATCCAAACAACGCAGCTGGTTCGGCTGCTTCTGCGTCAACATTAAGAGGCACATATGCTGTTAAAATTAATACTTCACCCACTCCAGGAACATTTGTTGTTGATGAAGAAATTAATCAGGCAAGTACAGGTGCTGTAGGTAAAGTTGTTGAATGGGATGCTACAAATAAAATTTTATATTATGTTCAGACTAGACACAATGGCGCTGGTGCTGATACAAATGGTAACGTTACTGCTTTTAGTGGTACAAATGTAATTACTGGACAAACATCTAGTGCTACAGGTACTCCCGAAAATACTACTTCAACTGTTAACAATGTTTCATTCACTTCTGGTTATGCTACTCCTGAATTGAAACATGATACTGGAGAAATCTTATACGTTGAAAATAGAACAAAAATTGCAAGAGCGACTGACCAAACTGAAAACATCAAACTCATTATTGAGTTTTAATAGGGGAAAATAGATAATGCCAAGTCCAACTGATTTTAATGTCAGTCCTTACTATGACGATTTTACAGAGTCAAAAAAGTTTCACAGAATACTTTTTAGACCTGCTTTTGCTGTTCAGGCTAGAGAATTAACTCAATCTCAAACACAATTACAAAATCAAATAGAAAGAATGTCAGATCACCTTTTTGATAAGGGATCAATGGTCATTCCTGGTGAAATTGGTTACGATTTAAAATACTATGCTGTTAAGTTAACATCTAAATCTGCTTCAACTGTAGATAGTTATATTGACACTACACTAACAGGTGGTACTTCAGGCGTTACTGCTAAAGTTGTAAACGCTGTTGCTACAGACGGTACTGATCCAGATACACTATTCGTTAAATACATGAATACTGCTTCTGATGGTGCACAAATTCCTTTTACACATGGTGAAACAATAACATCATCTAATACTTCAACAGCTGTTGTTGCTTCTTGTCATACAGGATCAGCTGCACAGATTAAAGAAGGTGTATATTACATCAATGGTTTTCACGTTCAAGTATCTGCACAAACTTTAATACTTGAAAAATATTCAGATACTCCTAGTTATAGAGTTGGTTTATCAGTAACAGAATCTTTTGTTGCACCTGGTGATGATACATCTCTAAACGATAACGCACAAGGCGTATCAAACTCAAACGCTCCTGGCGCTCACAGATTTAAAATACTTTTAACATTAGGCAAAAAAGCATTAAACAATACTGAAGATAGTAACTTCTATGAATTGTTAAGATTGTCAAGTGGTGTATTACAAAACCAAGTTAGAACAACTGAATACGCTGTATTAGAAGATACACTTGCTCGTAGAACATTTGACGAAAGTGGTGACTATGTTGTAAGACCTTTTGATATAGATGTTAGAGAACATTTATCTTCAGGCAACAATAGAGGTATCTTTACATCATCAGCAGGTGGTGACGCAACTAAACTTGCAGTAGGATTCTCTCCTGGAAAAGCATATGTAAAAGGTTATGAGATAGACACAATCGCAACAACTTTTTTACCTGTAGATAAGGCAAGAGATTTTGACACACAAAATAATTTTAGTACTAGATTTGATGTAGGTAACTTTGTAAACGTAACAAACGTTTATGGTTCTCCTGACATTTCAACTGCTTCAGGTGTAGAAGGATTTAAAGGTTTAACTTTACACAATACAGCAACAAGTTCACGTGGTACTGCAAACACAGGATCAAGTTCAGATATTACTACAATTGGTAGAGCAAAAAGTAGAGGCTTTGAATATTCTTCAGGTACTGCTGCTTCAAACATATTTTCAAGTTCAAGTGTAACAAGTGCTGTTTATAAACATTATCTTTTTGATATAGTTTTATTTACACACTTAAATATTAAAACTGCACAAGCATTTACAACAGGTGAAACTGTAACTGGTAGTACTTCTGGTGCTACTGCAACAGTTCAATCTGTATCTACTACAGAAAGTGCTACAATCACAGGTGCAACAGCAGCTGATCCTGTAGTTATTACATCTTCAAATAAATTTAAAGAAGGTCAACAAGTAACAATAACAGGTGTAGGTGGTATGACTGAATTAAATGGTAACGTTTATACGGTTAGAAATCCATCGGCATCAAATTTTGAATTATACGACACAGACGGCACTACTTCAATTGATGGATCAGGATTTACTAGTTATACTTCAGGCGGTGCAGCTGCACATGGTGTAGTTATAGTATCAAACGTACAAGGTACTTTTGCTACTGGCGAAACAATAACAGGTGGCACATCAAGTAACACAGCAGTTATTCAAGCAGACGCTGTTGGTTTAAAAGGTGTTACTGCATTTGATATACCACAAGTTAAACAAATTGCAATGGCAGGTTCGCCTACATTTACTGCTGATACAGCATTAGACGCTACAAATGGCGACAATGCAACATTAACAGGTACACTATCTATCGCAAATAGTGGTACATCTGTAACAGGTTTCAATACAAGATTTACATCTGAATTATTAGTTGGCGATTCAATATCATTTACTACAGACGGTGGTACCTCTTTAACTAGAATAGTTGAGGCTATCATTAGTGATAGTTCAATAACACTATCAGCTGCTGTTGGTGGATCAGACGTATCCACAAAAACAATTGCAACGAGAAGAAGAACAAAAATACAATCACCTGATAAAAATATTTCTATATTCAAACTGCCGTATGAAAATATTAAAACATTAAGAACAACTGCAAATGGTAATGCTTCAGATACAAGTTATACATTTAGAAAACATGAAATTAAAACACTAACTGGTGATGGTATTGCAACATTTACTGCTGGTGTAGATGAAACGTTTGCCGATTTATCAGAAAATGATTTTACTATTTCAATTACAAGTTTAGGTTCTGGTGGTTCTGGTGCTGTAGGTGATGTATTAAGTTTGACAGGAAATAACCACGAAGGTTCTGCAATCTTTACTTTAAATGTTGCTAAAACACAATTAACTATTGACTTTGGTGCTAACTACGCTTCACATGACGTTAAAGCATTATTAACTATAAACAAAACGGTAGGTACTTCGAAAACAAAAACACTTAACAGTAATGAAACACTTGCTGTATCTACACAGGCAACAATAGAGAGTGGTGTAATTAGTTTAGCAAAAGCAGACGTAATTGCTATCAATTCAATTTACATGGCACCTGACTTTAGTACGGATGCAACAATATCACATACAGACGTTACAGATAGATTTGATTTAGATACAGGTCAAAGAGATAACTTCTATGATGTTGGTAGAATAAAATTAAAAACTGGTGCGTTAACACCAACAGGTAGATTACTTGTAAACTTTAACTATTACTCTCATAGTGCAGGAGATTATTTTGATGTTGACTCATATTCAGCAATTAATTACGAAGACATTCCTGCTTACACTTCAGACCATACAGGTGTTAGATATGAATTAAGAGATAGTTTAGACTTTAGACCAAGAGTTGATGACGCAAGTACAATCAGTTCAGGTAACCAAGATAGATCATTTGATGGTACTGGTAATTCAGTAGTACAACCTATCAAATTTAATTCAGACGTTAGATCAGACTTTGAATACTATTTAGGAAGAGTAGATAAAATATTTTTAGATAAAGATGGTAACTTTAAAGTATTAAAAGGTGCTAGTTCATTAGAACCAAGAGTACCTGGTACATTAGATAACGCAATGCACCTATACACATTGTTTTTACCTGCATATACATTGGATACATCTGAAGTTGGTATAGAACACGTTGACAACAAACGATATACAATGAGAGATATTGGTAGAATAGAAAAGAGAATAGAAACTACAGAATACTATACTCAATTATCTCTACTAGAAACAGCTGCACAGAATTTACAAATACAAGACTCAAATGGTTTTGATAGATTTAAAAATGGTTTCGTTGTAGATAACTTTACAGGTCACGGTATTGGTGATGTAGGAAATAACGATTACAAAGTTTCTATAGATTACGCAAACGGTGAGTTAAGACCTACATTCCATGAAGACGCTGTACAACTTATTGAAAGAGATGATGATGGTACTGCAATTACAGCTGATGATAGAACAACACATAACTATCAAAAGACTGGCGACTTAATAACATTACCATATACTGAGGAAACATTAATAGATCAACCTTATGCAAGTAAGGCTATCAATGTTAACCCATTTGGTGTATTTACATGGATAGGTGCAATAGAATTAACACCTCCAGGTGATGAATGGAAAGAAACAGAAAGAGCACCTGAATTAGTTATCAACAACCCTAATGGTAGTTGGGACAACTTAACTAAAAACTCTGGTAACTCTAATCAGTTATCTGAATTTCCTATGTCAACAGTTTGGAATTCATGGCAAGATACATGGACAGGAAGACCTGTTGAAACAGAAAGAAAAAATGTAGGTACATATAAGAAAAGAGGTGGTCATGGTTGGAGAGTAATTGCAAAAGAAGAAGTAACTACTGCTCAACAAGTATCACAAACAAGAACAGGAATTAGAGCAGTTGCTGTACCTGAAACAGTAAGAACATCTATCGGTGATAGAGTTGTTTCAGTTGCATTTGTTCCTTTTATTAGAAGTAGAACATTAACATTTACTGCAACAAGATTAAAACCTAATACAAGAGTTTATCCATTCTTTGATAATATAGACGTTACTGCATATGTAACTCCAGACGGTGGTGCATTAGGTGGTAATTTAGTTACAGACGCTAATGGTAAGGTTGAAGGTACATTTGCAATACCTGATCCTAAAACAAATTCAAATCCTAGATGGAGAACAGGTCAAAGATTATTCAGATTAACAAGTTCATCTTCAAACAGTTTAACAAACGCAAACGTAGAAACGGCTGCAAACGTTGAATATGTTGCAAGAGGTCTATTAGAAACAGTAAGAGAAACTATTATTTCAAGTAGAGAAGCTCGTGTAGAGATGAGAAGTGTAACAGAAAGTCAAAGTATTACTAGAACATCCACAAGAACGGAAGAAAGACAAGTTGGTTACCATGACCCACTTGCTCAAACTTTCTTAATTGATGATGAAGGTGGTGTATTCTTAACATCTATTGATATATTCTTTAGTACAAAAGACGCTGCAATACCAGTAACAGTTCAAGTAAGAGATGTTGTAAATGGTTATCCAGGTCAGAAAATATTACCATTCTCGGAAGTAACTTTAAATCCTAGTGCTGTAAATACAAGTACAGATGGTACAACTGCAACTAAATTTACATTTGCAAGTCCTGTTTACATACAATCAAACGTAGAGTATTGTTTTGTTGTAATGGCAAACTCACAAGACTACAATGCTTATGTGGCAAGAATAGGTGAAACATCTTTAGATACAAATAGAACAATATCTGCTCAACCATATGCTGGTGTATTATTTAAATCACAGAATGGTATGACATGGTCTGCTGAACAAAATGAAGATATGAAATTCAAATTAAGAAGAGCAGAATTTAGTAACGTAACTGGTACAGTTACATTAACTAACGATACATTAGGAACAAGAACACTTAAAAATAATGCTTTAAGAACAACAAATGGTTCTGGAGTAATTAGAGTATTCCATCCTAACCATGGTATGCACGGTACAAGTAATAACGTAACAATTGCTGGTGTACCTAGTGGTGATCACAATGGTATTGCTCATAGTGATATTAATGGAACATATACATCTATTTCAAATGTAACTTTAGATAGTTACGATATTACAACTTCTGGAACTGCAACTGCAACAGGTGATGTTGGTGGTGTTGCTGTAACAGCAACTCAAAACAGATTGTTTGATGTATTAAATTTAGGTGGTATTCAAACCGTAACTTTACCTGATACTAATATAGATTTCTATGTTAGAACAACATCTGGTAGATCAATACACGGATCAGAAACAGAATTTGATTTAACAACAGCTGCAAATAAAGTTGCTGTAATAGGTAACGACAATATTGCTTTCACAGCACCTCAAATGGTTGCAAGTGAAATAAATGAAACAAACGAAACGCAAATTATAGGTGGTAAATCTTTCTATACAATATTAGAATTGACAACTGCAAATACTAAACTTTCTCCTGTATTAGATACTCAAAGAATGAGTGCCTTTACTATTCAAAACAGATTAAATAGTCCAACATCAAGTAACACACCTAATTTTGTTGCTGATACAGCAAGTATAGGTACATCATCTGCTGCTGTTTATTGTACTAAACCAGTATTGCTAGAAAACAACTCAAAAGCGTTAGACATTAGATTAACTGCAAACATAAGAGCAACATCTGAAGTTGAAATGTACTTTAGAGCTGCAACAGATGGCGACAAACTAGATGATTTGGGTTGGACACCTTTCAATACAGATGGTAGTCCAGATTCATCTATTGTACCTGCTGAAGATGATACAACATTTAAAGAATACAAATATACAGCAAGTGATATAAATGACTTTACTAACTTTCAACTTAAAATAGTTATGAAAGGAACAAATTCATCATATCCACCTGTATTAAGAGATATGAGAGGAATTGCATTGGCGATATAAGATGAGCAAATTAAGAGTAGAAGGATTTTCTGGACTAGTAAGAGATACCAACTCAAATGCCATCGTTAATGTAAACAGGACTGAATATCAAGTTTATATGTCACGTCACAAGACTAGACAAAAACAAGGTGATGAGTTAAGAGAAGCAATAAAAGAAATAAATACTTTAAAACAAGAATTGTTTGAAATAAAAAGATTAATAAAAGAGGTAATTAAAAAGTAATGGCTGCACGACAAATAACTGCTACACAAACATTAGAAGACTTTAGAACACAGTTTAATGCTCTATCGGCTACTGATTTTGGTGATATTGCTACGTTAGATTCTGGTTTAACCGCAACGTCTGTAATAGGCGCTGTTAATGAATTATACGCTGCGATTGCTGGTGCATTATCTTTTACAATTTCAGATGGCAATGGTGGTAATGAAACACTTGTAAATGGAAATACATTATCATTTAGAGGTACAGTAAATCAAATTACAGCAACGGTATCACCAACAGATACGGTTACATACTCATTAACCGATGATGTAACAATTGCTGGTGAGTTTACTGCTTCAGGCACAGGTGCTCACACATTAGGTGAGTTATCATTTACAGGCAGTACAATTGCAAGTTCAGGCTCTACTATCACAATGAGTGATGATGTAACAATGCCTGCAACTAAAACGCTAACTGTTGATAAGATTTCAAGTAATCAATCATTTGTTGATTTCGGAAGTAAAAACGTATCAACTGACGGATACTTCTACACAACATTAGCAAGTGGAGGTCTGGTATTTGAAGGAACAACACCAGACGCACACGAAACTATAGTAACCGTTGTAGACCCCACAGCAGATAGAACAATCACTTTGCCTAATGTGACAGGAACAGTTATAACTACTGGCGATACAGGTACTATCGTTGGTTCTATGATTGCAAACGACACTATAGGTGAGGCAAATATGGCTGATGACGCCATAGGGCAAGATCAACTAAAAAGTGTAGTAACCTTGCAGATTTTAAATTCTAGTGGCGTTGTTGTTAAAACAATGTATGCTGCAGGTGCATAAATAGTATAAATAAGTAAAGAGAGGTACTTACTGAAAGACGTGGTACCAGATAAAAAATGGAGAAATTATGGCAGTAAGAAAACCTTTATATGTAGATTCAGGCAATCTACGAGAGATGGACACTACTATGGTCGAACAGATCGTAGATCAGGCTGTCTATCAATATTCATTAAATCCTAGTGTTGCATTATCTGTAGTTGGATCAGGTGGTAGTTTAGGTTCAATGAACGACACAAGAAAACAAGCAGGATCATATTCAACAAGTACTACTTCATTCCCAAGTGAGGCAACAACAGCAGAACCAAGTACGGTTACAGTAACTTACGATAAAGTTTCTGAAACTAGAACAGCAGGATCGCCTACGGCAGATACTGGTAAAACATGGCCTGTGTATTACAACACATCTGGTCAGATACAAGCAATGAATTTATCGGATGTAAAAGATACATTTTTACACCCAGCAATTGATCTATTGGCTTCAGGATCAACAGGTACTCAACAAGGTGGAACTTATCACGTTTCAACAAGTGCTTCTGTTGCAGGTTCAACTGAAGTGTCTGGTGCTTCAACACCAATCTTTTCAGATACAAGAGCAGATACATCTTTATATACTGCTGGTGGTATTCCTGAAGCGCTTGACCAACCTACAACAGTTACAAACTATTACTTACATAGAATTGATGGTTCTCAAATTACATATACTGAACCATACTTTTTAGATGGTTCTAATAACATCAAAGAATTTACAACATCTGCTTTTGATACATTGTTACAAGAATGGATGAAGTACACAGCAGTATCATCTGCTGATGGTTATTCTTTAAGTTATAACATTGGTACTTCTGGTTCTGGTAATACAAGAGGTTCTGGTATGGGTGATACTATATTAGATGGTTCTGGTAACTATCAACAATTGTTTGTAAACGCTGATGACTATAGAGCACAGGAATTTCCAAATGGATCTGCAACTACAGCTGCAACATATTATTTAAGAATATATAAGTCTTAATAGACTTATAAATTATATTATGAATTATGAAAATATTATTAACAGGTAGTGAAGGCTTCATAGGTCAACACTTAAATAAATTCTTAACAGATCAAAAACACGAAGTAATTTGTCTGGACAAAAAAACAGGCAATGATTTACTTACTTGCGACTTAAAATATTCTGTAGATTTAGTTATACATCTCGCTGGTTTATCTGGCGTTAGAGATAGTTTAGATAAATCGGAAGAGTATTGGATACAAAATGTAATCGCAGGTCAAAGACTTTTTGATTTTTTCAAAGATACAAGAATCTTATACGCAAGTTCATCAACAGCACACGAACCTTGGAAAAATCCATATGCAATGAGTAAATATGCTTTAGAGCGTATTGCTCCTGCAAACAGTATGGGTATGAGATTTACAACCGTGTATGGTCCTAATGCTAGAGAAACAATGTTGATACCAAGAATCTTACGAAATGATGTTCCTTATATCAACACAAATCATAGTAGAGATTTTATACACGTTGACGATTTAGTGAGAGGGATAGATACTTTAATTAAATCAAATTTAAGAGGTGTAACAGATTTAGGTTCTGGTACTACAAACAATCTTGTAGAGTTAATTGAATACTTTGGAATTAATTGTAAACGTGTTGTGGGAGAACAAAACGAAAGATTGAATAACCTTGCTGATAATACACTACTAAATAAAATAGGTTGGTCACCTAAAATAAACTTATATGACTATATTAAGGAGAACAAACATGTTAACTGAAGAATATTTAAAAGAACATTTTATAACTGCTCATTTTTGTGACAATGAAAGACAAAACATTGAGATATTAATGACAAATGAAGATAAGACAGCAACAATACCATATTACATTCCTTTTGATGAAAATGATGTAAAATATAAAGCATTATCAACCGTTATGAATTTAGATCAATTGCATGAGGCAACGTATCAGAAAAAGAAAGACGAAAGACGAGATTTTGAAAATATGGTTTTAGAAATTGCAAAAAAAGACGGTCTAATAATGGACTCAAATAAGATTGACACTAAATTTTATCCTAGAGTAGTAGAAGCTATTTTTGGTGATGAAGAAAATTTAGATCACGTTTTTGCTTTAAAACTTGCAATATTTGAGTTAGACGGAATTAAGGATTCTAAAAAAGAAGAATTAAAGAAAAAGCTAAGACAATCAAAAACTAAAAGAGATATTATTGCTACTGCTTGTCAGATTTTAGAAAATAGTTAGAATACCAACCAGTCCAACCTTTTTCCATTATATGTTGCATTTGACCAAGTGTACATATACTATATGACAAAGGTTTATAATACAGATAGTCTTTAATTGAAGGACATACTCTTTCATACGTTTTATAGTCAATGAATTTATAGTACCATTCATCACTTCCTCTAGTGTAGGTATCCACGTAGAAAGAGTCTTGTTCTTTAAACTTATCCCATATATAAGATACATCACCAGTCCATGATACTATAGATGAGTTTAAAGGTGTGTGAGCAGGTTCTCTCCACCACGTATCATCTAATAACGTAAAATCTTTTCTTACTAGATTAGGTAACTTGTTGTAGATAATCATATCTAAATCAAAATACAGGTTCTCCCCATCTCGGAACCTATCGTACATCTGAAATTTGTTAAACCAATTACCATATAGGTCGTCTTCTATAACTTCAAAACTATCATACTTTAGACCAGAGTATTCATCTATCATATGTTTTAAGTTATCAACGTGCCATTGAGTAAACTTATTACCAAATCTACAACAAATAATTCTCATTTATCTTTCTTCCTACACCTGTAAAGTGTACTACTTTTAATTTTTCGTTTACTTCTTTATCTAATATCATAAAGTCAGTATCAAACTTTTGCATATACATTTGATTTAGTTTTAAATTTTCATTGTAGTCATCTGTATATTTCGCAATCCATTCACTAGGTGTTTTAGTTAGTTTTGCTTTATGTTCTAATATCTTCCACTTGACATAATTTTGTTCGCCATAATATTTCTTATGTACTGTTCCTTCGTTATAGAAATGTAATTGCCAGTATTCAGGATTAAGTGCAAAGTCATCCCATAAAAATTTTAAACTACCTGATTTAAACTTATAGAAACCACCATTGATACCTAGTTTGTTTTCCCACCATTGACCATATGTTACTAATTCATCATCTGATACAGGATGCCCTAGTAAATCATCTATATTACTTACTATGACTTGATCTATATCCATAATGATTATATCATCATCTGGTTTCTGATATGCAAATTGAGGACTAAAGAATTTTAGTTTATGCCAATGTTTTACTATATTACTATGATGATTGTAAGGTAGGACTAAATCTGCTTTGACATCTGTATCACTTAAACATACAAACTCAAAGTCTATTGATGAGTGTTTACGTAAACTATCGTGTAGTCTTTCAACGTAATCGGGTGTGTAAAAACCATCAAAGTATACCGTACATATTTTAAGCATTAAGTCTTCTCCACACAAGATCAAAGTCTTTGTTGATAGTGTGGCAAAGTATAGTATCTTTAGGTATGAATCCTTGTTGATATAAAAAATAATGCCATTTGTCATCTAACCATTGTACAGATACATTGTTTTCTTTTATTTTAAATGAAAATAATGTTTCATTATCCCAACCAAAATATTGTAATACTTTTTTAGGGAATATATCACTGCTATTTTTTAATTCAGACATCATAGCTAAATTATCTTTAAAATTTTCAAAGTAGTTTAGTTTTACTAAATGATCTTTGTTAATACCTACGATACCTGTATTAATAACATCATTTTTAGGACTTAATCCTTTTTCTATCAACATTGCCTGAGTATTGAAATATTTTGATGATGGACTTCTTATTGTTTGTGATGTATCTGTAACTGAATCTATTTTTGTGATTTTACTATTATTGTTTAGTACAGCAATACCTTTTGTTAAATCCCACACCTCAAAAAAGTTTTCATTTTTCATAGGCACAACATCAAAATCTAAAAATAATATTTCATCATATTTCGTAGATAGTTCATACATTAAATGTATCTTATAAAAATTTATTATATTATACATTGTAAGGTATGGATATTGTTTTTTTATATTTTCTGACCATAATGTAAAGTTTGTATCATATTCATATAAAATAAAATCAGCACCAATAGCGTCAGCGTAGATTTGTTTACAAGCACATAGATCACCATAATGTTTTGCGAATTGCTCTTTAGTTCTTATGTTCATAGGTGTATCACCTGTCTTCAAAATGTTTTTATCAAAAATATCAATATCTTCTGAAGGTATATCAATATACAAACTAAAAATTACTCTTTTCATAATATTTTTCCTATTAATGTAAATCTTGTTCCTCTTTCATCATTAATTTCATCTTCAACAAGCACTTCGGTGTTTTTAGGTAATTGTGTTTTAAATTCATCGCCATTGTTTACACAATTTATATGTGTATCAATATTGAACATGTCATTTGATTGAAAGGCAAAATGTGCTGTTTTTTTCATTCTTGTCCACCATGGAACTTTACGTGTAACAGGCACACCAAATTTTGAATTGAAATATAGTGATTTAGGTCCTATAGGTCCCCATTCAGACATTGGTCGCATATGTTCACACGAAGTATTAATGAATAAATCTGTTTTCTCATATTCGTTTCTAAAATCTTTGAATATGTCATCTGATATAAAGGTAACATTTTCATAGTTGTAAAACAATTTATTTTTAGCAATCTTTATAACTCTATCGTCCATATCTATTGCTGTAATCTTTTTTACTCTAGGTGCTAATTCAGGTATTAGAATACTACCATACCAACAACCGAATATTGTTATTTCAGTTTGATCTGTTATTAAACCAAGTTTATCACAATGTTTTACAATATTCATCTTTGCGTTTAATTGAGGAGTACTAAAAGAGTCTAGTATATTATGTTCTAAATCAGGCTCTTCTTTAATAGTATAAATTATTTTTTCCAATAAATTATAATCTATATGATTATTATGTAAGCTCAATATATTTTTTAAATATTGTAATTGATCTCTTTCTATCATTTAACCCAACTTACTATATCTGATAATGGCGGACATGTGTCTAATCCCAATTGATTCTTTTTCTCTAGCCATTGCTGTCTTGTTTCTTCAGCATAACCACAACTCATCATTAATATAGGTCTTCTTTTTACCCAACTAAAACCTAAATCATGCCATTGTTTTACATCTCTTATAAAACAAATATTGTACGATACATCTAATCCTTCTTCTAATAGATAACTTGATAGATTGGTTGCAAACATTCCTACTTCTAAAGCGATATGATCTATAATTTTTTCTACGTATTCTGGATATTGCTCATCTGCCGTATGACTACCATTGTCTATCTGTTTTTGATAGAACGCATTTGGTTTATGCACAACTCTGCTATGAAATGCAAACAAGTAAGGATTAGTTCTTACATGATTGTAGTTTGGATTAGGATTCTTTTTTGCGTCATGTGTTACTTTAGATAAACCTAAAGCATTTGTATCTTTGTCAACTTGTATATGATTTCTATTAGATAAAATCCATATCTTTTCTTTCCATTCTTGTTGTTCAGGACCATAGACATTTATTCTATATGCAAACATATTATTTTTAGATGATGTTGTTATTAATGCTTTTTCTAAAGCTCTATCTATGATTTCTTTTGGTGGAACATCTTTTTTATAAGTGATAACGTGTCTTCGTTTATCTTTTAATAAGTCGTAGTGTTTCATTTTTTTATTACCCAATCTCCTATTACTAACATATTCAATGCCGTTCTCTTAAACGTTCTAATTGCATGTTGTGGTGTTTCAACAATAGGTTCCTGACAATTAAAACTTGTGTTTAACAACATAGGTATGCCTGTTATTTTGTAAAATTCATTTACTATATCATAAAATTTTTTATTATCTTTTCTATTTATAGTCTGTATTCTAGCAGTATTATCAACGTGTGTAATGCCTGGTACTTTATCAGTTTTTACTTTACATATCCTAGACATGTAAGGACTAGGACCACCTCTTGTATCAAAGTATTCTTGGTAATGTTCTTCTAATACTACAGGTGCAAATGGTCTAAAGTCTTCTCTCATTTTTATAGTGTGATTAATGATATTTTTTATATCAGGATTACGAGGGTCTGCTAATATGCTTCTATTACCTAATGCTCGATTACCACTTTCTGATTTGCCTTGAAACCAACCTATAATAGAACCATCTGCTATTGCTTGTGCTACTTCTTTATAATTTACTTTTTCTTCACCTACATAATCATACTCCTTACCAGCATACAATTCTGATTTATGTACATTTTTATTTAAGACAAAATCAGCGTGTTGATATGCACCAATGGCTTGTCCCTCATCACCAACTGCAGGTGGTACAAATACATTGTTATAATGTTTAGTAAATTCTTCATTCATATAACCATTGTAAGCAACACCACCTGCAATACATAAGTTATCACAAGTCTTTAATGGATATACATGTTCTTTTATTTTATCTAAAGTAAATCTTTGTAGTGTGTATGCTAAATCATCTACACCGTGCGTATCAACATCTATTTGCTTAAAGTGTTCTTGTTTCTTTTCAGTTATAGGACCATCAAGTATAACTTCAAAACATGTATAGTAATATCTACTAAACTTACCATATCCTACTTTACCCATAAGTTTACTTGCACCTAATGTACCAAAACCTGTAAGACCAGACATGTGATTCCATAACCAACCTATAGGTAGTTTATCTGATAGATCAATTAAGTTTTGTTCTTTATCAAAAAATACACATCTAAATTTAGAACCTATGCCATCTATCGCAAGTATATCAGATTTTTCATAACCTGAATTAAGAAACGTATAAGCAGCATGTGATTGATGATGATCTATAAAGTAAACATTATCTTTGTAATAGTGATCCCATAGTTTTTTAGGATTGTAATTAAATATCTCATCATGCCCTTTTAATATTGTACTCCACAATTCTTCTTTTGATTTTCTAATACCACCAAACGTATATGTAAATGCTAGTATGGCGTCATCTGGTTTTTTAAAGTATTGTTCAGTAAACTCATCATTCAATCTATAATCACTTACGTTAAGTATATCTGATTGATGAGCATATGCCTCAGCGTGGTAGGGTAGATTATGTTTAAATCTAGTTTCTCTTTCTCTTTGATTATGATACACACCATCATATGTATTATGATCGTGTAGATTCAAAGCAACTGCAAATATTTTATCCATTTAGCACACTCGCATATTTTGATAAAGGAAAATGACCTTTAGGCTCAACCCATTCCATACATGTTTTACAATAGTTCTCATATTTAAATAATCTAAAATTCATCATCTTATCTATATTCTCCTGTGTTATGTCAAATGTTTTTGAGTGAATTATATTATTGGCAAACTTCTTACTACAATGTACAAGTTTTCTTGTTTCAAAATTGATAACAGGAACCATAGGAAAAGCTGCACACATCTTACGATCTATTTCAGCAGCTTGTTTGTGTACGGCTGTGACATCATCTTTATTAGGTGTTCTACCATTAAATGATTTCCACATTGTATTTTTATGATTTAACTTTTTCATTTCTTCAGGAAACTTATCTTTGTATTTAAAGTAATTGGGTGTTTTTACACATAGATTATAATTGTTATAATCATTTGGTTGTATAAAACCGTAAGGTTCTAATTTATCTAAATTACCTAGTTTTTTAATACCGTCTTCGTAAAAATCTAATATGTTATGTTCAATATAAAGTATATCAGGATCTTTTAGTATATGTGGATATCTTTTACGTACAAAAGAGTTTGATAGTACTGAACATACGTGATTAGGTCTGCTTTTAACTTCAGCAATTACATCATCTAAATTTTTAATTAGTCCTGGTTCACCACCTAGAAGACAAACACGTATCTTATAGTTTTTTAAATAGTCTAGTGTTTGTTTTAGGAAGTCAATATCAACTGTCAAGTTTCTCATCTCTAAAGTATAACTTGTACAGTAATGACAATCTTTGTTACAAGACATAGACATAAAAAAATCTATGGCTAAATAATTCTGTTGTATTTCTTTTAACGTTATCATCTATTATCAAATTTAGTAAAAAATAATTTATTAAATGCTATTAGTAATTGTTCCTTTGCTAATGTTTTAAATCTTGTTTGTTTAAATAAAAAGTCTTCTCTTTCATAAGCCTTTTCTATAAGATACTCGTAAATATCTTCATTGTGTTTTTCTAGTAATGCTCTATCTAAAATTATATCATCACCAAACAACCACTTTGATCTCTTTACAAATTTAAGCAACCTTTGAGGTATCTTATCTGTTATATCAATCATATTATTGTTATCATCTACATAACAAAAACTAGTGACATTTGGACTTATAATTATTTCATTCATATTGTTGCCATTATAATATTACATGTATTATCCACCTCATTATCCGTTAAATATGGATGAATAGGTAATGTTAGTATTGTATCACATATTAACTGGGAATTCAAGCAGTTATCTTTTCTATGTATGTGTGTTTTATACAAGGGGTTTTCTGATATAGGTATAGGATAATGTACATTAGCGTTAAGTCTTTTCTTTAGTAAATCCCTTGTTTCTTTGTTTTCTAATCTTATGACGTATTTGTGATAACAATGATTTACAACCTCATCAACATGTGGTATAATTACAGGTAGATTTTTTAAATTGTTAGTATATCGTTTTGCAATTCTAAAACGTTTATCTTGCCATTCGTGCATTTTATCCATTCTATGACTAATAAACTCAGCATTGATTGCTAACATTTTAGAGTTGTATCCTAACACATCACCGTTGCCGTGTCTTCTTACTTTTCTTAAAAATTCTGCTTGTTGTTTACCATCTAGTAAAATAGCACCACCACCTGATATACCTGCAACAGGTTTATTTGCATTGAAACTCAATGTTGCAATATCGCCAAATGTACCTGCATATTGACCATTTCTACTTGCACCAAATGATTGACAGGCGTCCTCTATGAGTGGGATGTTTTTTTCTTTACAAAAGTTTTGTATTTCTGTCATGTCAGATATATTACCAAATAAATGAGGATATACAATTGCTTTTGTTTTGTCTGAATACATACGTTTAATACTATCAATTGACATATGATTTGTTTTTGGATCAACATCACAAAATACGGTTGTTGCACCATTCATTGCTACACATGACGCTGAAGATATCCATGAGAAGTTTGTAACTAACACTTCATCGCCAGGTTTTATAGCATATGCCATAAGAGCATATTGTAAAGCGTCTGTACCACTAGCACAAGCAACGACATACTTTCTATTGATAAGTTTTTGTATTTTCTTTTCTAAAAACTCAATGTTTCTTTCATTTTCTTTTTGCATAACATTATCAAAAAGTTTTAAATATTCGTCTTTGTTTGCTAGATAATCTCTATCCCAACCTGTCATATAATAACCTCGCTATTTCTTCATGCCCTTTTTTACTAGGGTGTTCATCAATTTTACTTATAGTATATCCATTTATATCTAAAAATTTAAAAAAATGTAATTTTATTAAAATATTTAAATTATTAGCTTTTGAATATCCTATAAAATTATCAATATCAATAAATTTTTCGTATTCATCTATTAATGTTCTTATGTATCTTCTAATAATTTTTTGATTTTTTAAAGGTTCATATCTAGGCAAACCTTTAAGTTGATCTGCTTCTGATCTTTTAAGTCCTGCTAACCAAGGTTCAAACAAACCAATCATTTGAAATTGTTTGTAAGGTATGTTATACCTTTTACATACATTTTGTAAAGTTATGTAACCTAGTAATGATTCTCTTACCCAACCATAAATATCGCCAGGTCTTTTTATTCTACTATTAAACCATTTTGATATAGGCATACCATTCTGCCAATCATCTCTATTTGATTGTGACCATGCAGCCATAACAAGACCTATCTCATCTTTAGGTGTTCTTTCTATTGTGTCTAATAAAGTTTGCAATATATACCTGTTACCTGCACCGTTAGTTGCTAAATTAATTACTTCCATATTCAATTTCTTTCCAAGTAGTTCAGGCCATTTTGACCACGAAGTATCCATATCAGGATACGCTGAAGAAATATATTCTTTAGCTGTATAACTACAACCACTTACTATTAATTTTTTCATATAATATTTCCGCTATTCTCACTTGTCCTAGTGCGTTAGGGTGTCTGTCCAATTCAGATACTCTATGTTTTTCTTTTAATAGACTTTCAATAGTGTATCCTTCTAATTTTTGATCTGTGGGCCAACCTAAAAAATTATCTTTAAACTTATATCTGCTACTTTTTAAAGTTTTTAAATAAGTCATCATCATGGTATCACGTACATATTCTATTCCATGTTTTTGCATTTCCGCAAATTGTTGAAATTTATCTAACTTTGCTTGCATGTCATTTTCATTTAAAGCTGAATAATCTATACCGTTTGTTATTTCCCAAATATGACCTCTAATTAAACTTATCATTTGAACTTGATTGTAAAAAAGTGCTTGATCGGCAACTCTAGTTTTTTGTTGTTCCATTAAATTTTGAAACGCATATTGGTATCTTATAGTTTTATTAATCCAATATTTTATATCTCCTTTTGTATCCGTTCTAATATTATTCCAATTTGTAACATTTTTTATTATATCTCTATACTTATTGTTAGCAAAGGCTTTATCATTTCTCGTACCTGTCCAACTAGATGTTTTTTCCCAATCACGTCTTGGTGCTGATGACCATGCAGCTATAACATGACCTACTTTATTAATATCAATTTCTGTTAAATAATCTGATAAAGAACTATAGATATATTCATTTCCCATTCCTGACTTGCAAAGATTAACTGGTTCCATATTCATTTTCTCTGCTAAAATTTCAGGCCATTTAAGCCACGTAGTATCCATTGAGGGATGTTGCATAGAAATAAAATGAGGATCACCCCAACTACAACCACTAACTACAAGTTTCTTCATACTTTATTTTTTACTATTGATTTACCTTTTTCATCTAAATGATGTTCTATTTTTATATTATCATCTGGTCTAATTAAACAATGATACAGACAATTTTTAGGCACTTTACTATGATCGCCTGCCTCACCGTCTTTCATAATTTGTTCAAACTCTCTCCATTCATCTGACAATACTATTTCATCTATGTTTTCTGCCTCACTTACTTTACTTACTTTTAACATTTTTTGAAATAATGGTGTGCTTAATGTCCATTCTTGGTCGCACCAACAACAAGGTAATAGATGACCTCTATTACTCATAGCCATTTGCATTTTGCCGTTCATACATTGAGCAACAAATTTACCTTCTAGTTTATCTTTTTTATCTGACATTAGGTCTTACGTATCCTTTATATCCTAAATTGTATTCTTTTGATTGAGGTCTTAATGGGTCATCTTCTCCCATCCACCTTGACGAGTGTAACACTATGAACATTAAACCCTCATCTATTGCCATTTGTTTCGCCTTTTCTAAATTGTGTTCATTGTAACTAAACACTATAAACTGCCAAGATGGCGTTTGTTTTAAGTGTTTCTTTGCTTCTAACATAACTTCATATAATTTTTTACCGTCTTGGTTAACACGATACATGTTACTTTCTTCAGGTAAACCATCTATTGCAAATATCCATTTTGCTTTAGGGTGTGCCTTAAACGCTTGTACGTACCAACTTTTAGATTTGGCAGATGAGGCATTATGTACTGTAACTTGTATATCTTTATTATACAGGTACTCTAATATCTCAACAAACTTTGGATGATGTACAGGATCAGATAACTGACCACAAAAATTAAATGATGAAAAATAATCAGATAACTTTCTTATCTCGTCCATTGTAGCATCCCGACCATAAACTTTTCTGCCTTCAAGTGTAAAGTTAGTTTGTCTTTGACATCTCATACACTCTAAAGGACACCTATTGCTTATGTCAATATTTATTCCTTTCTTTGATCTTCTATAAAATGCTATATCACTCATCTTAAATGTTTTAGTAAATTTTCTATTTTATCTTTTTGTTCAGTTAAACATTTTGCAGGTCTTTTCCAATATACAGGTCCACCATCTTTAATAGATTTATCTCTTAAATAAATCACTTCTTTTCCTAACCATTTACATTCTTGTATAATTCTAGGTGCAGGATCAAAGTTAGGTTTAGTGTAAACATAAGTGTCAAATAAACCTAATAGATTTTTAACAGGTACGAATACATGATTATGTTTTTGACTTATGTACTTATCTTTGTATGCTATGATACCATGTGACGTATAATTTTTTATATGTTTTTCTACTTCTCTATAATATGTTTTATTTGTTCCTAAGAATAGATATTTAAATTGTATGTTATCTTCTATAGGTTTGTATATACTAAAGTTTATTATTTTTTCAAATTGTTCGCCTACACCATTTACATATACCTCATGGTCGCATAAGTCAATTACTTCTTTGGGTTCATAAAAATCTAGTGCGATAGGATATTCTTTAACATGGTTTTCTGAATATACAGATATAAGTTTATTACTAAACAAACTGTGTAATGTTAATTTTTGTTCTTCAGTATAACTATTGTAATCAAGGTATGCAAGTGTTAACATACTTCTACCCATAATCAAAGTTACGTCATCTGACCGTGGCATATAGTCATTAAACACTATGTTTTCAAACTTTGTATAACACTCATTTATTGCGTCAATGTAATCTTGTATTATGTGTTTTTTATTGGGTATAACAATCAGTTTGGCACTTATACCTAGGTCGTTGAGAAAACAACAATGTTCATAACTGTAATGAAACAGACCATCACCTGGTTTACTTGTACATACTATATTTACATTTTTCATAATATATTATAACATATTTATGTATAAATATCAATAGAGGGTAGAGTAGAGAATTAAGGAATGAAGCTTGAAAAAGGTATATTTTACTCAAATAAACAATCTAATTGCTGACGCTATCTTTTTACCGTTAAGTGTTGCTTACATATGGGAATATTGTAAGACACAGGTAACAGATTGGGAATTAGGAGACATCTTCTTTGAAAGAGAGTCCGTAGAGGACTATCTAAAAAAGATTGACAATCCTGACATCTTAGCATTATCAACATACGTGTGGAACTGGGACATAACTTGTCAGTTAGCAAGAGCAGTCAAAAAGAAATATCCTAATTGCAAAATAGTAATGGGTGGACCACAAGTGCCATTCAAACAAAGTTGGTTAGAAGACAATACTGACCTATGCGATATTATAGTTACATATGCAGGTGAAAGAGCATTTGCTGAAATACTAAAAGGTAACTATACGTACCCAGGCGTAATGACAAAAGACTCTTATACGCCACCTAAACCAGATAAAGAATTAAACGACATACCAAGTCCTTATTTAAGTGGGTTGATGGATAGTCTTATGCAACCTGGTAAACAATATAGTGCTATCATAGAAACTAATAGAGGTTGTCCATATAGTTGTTCTTTCTGCGATCAACAAGATTTATATTACAATAAGATTGCCATGTTTGATTATGATAGAGTAATAGGTGAGATAGATTGGATTGTAAAAAATAAAATTGACTTCTTATACTTTGGTGATAGTAATGTAGGTATGTTCAATAGAGATGTTGACTTTATAAGACACATCGCTAAACGTAGAAATGAAACTGGTTATCCTAGACAGATAGATTATAGTACAGCAAAACAACAACCAAAACGTATTGTTGAGTTGGGTGAAATACTTAATAAAGAAGCAAAGATAAGACGTGGTGTTACTATTGCTTTACAAAGTATGAATCCTAAAACATTAAAAGCAATCAAAAGAATTAATCTTGCAAATGAAAAATTAGAACAAATTGTTGGCGACTATAATAAAGCAGGTGTTGATAATTATTGTGAACTAATTGTAGGTTTACCTGAAGAAACATTAGACACATGGATTGAAGGTATAGGTAAGATACTAGAATTAGGAAGTGACCATGCGTTAACAGTACACCCTTTGAGTATTGTACCTAATACTCCTTTTTCTGATCCTGAATATAAAAACAAATACGGATACAAATATACAAAGACAGCTGCACCTGCAGGTGGTAATACTTATCCTAAAGATAGTAATGGTGAGATTGATTATGTTGCATATGAAAGTAAAAGTTTTAGTAAACAAGATTATATAGACATGTATTTTTTCGCTAAAGGTCTTGTGATACCTCATCACTATCATGGTGTTAGTCAAGTTGCAGCCACATATCTTAACCGAGAACACAATGTACCATTTATAGATTTTTATAAAAAACTATTTGAGTATAGTAGAAATGGTAATGGCATACTAAATGAAGAATATAAAAATCACACAAACAGTTTGAAACAAAGTTTATTTGAAGATAAGACATGGGGTAGAACTATTGAAGGTGGCGATGATTTTCATATACAAGATAATGGTGCAACAGCTTCTTTCTTATATAAAAACATAGACAAGGTACATAAAGAAGTTATAGACATATGTAAGAAAGAATATAATGTAGATGTATCAGAAGCGTGCCAGTTTAACAAGCACATTATTGACACATACGAAAGAGATGATACAGAAAAACAATTTGATAAGAATTGGTATAGTTGGTTCTACGATAACAAACCATTAGTCGCTGTTAATAATATCGTATCTGTAGCCGTTTATAAATATAAAGATATAGTAGACCACTCAAAGCATTTATTCTGGTGGGGAAGAAAAGCCAAGAGATGTTTTTTGAAATCAAAGGAGATTATGTTATGATAAGAGTTGGCGATATAATACCAGATATAAAAACTATGCACAAAGATAGTGCAGCCACAAACTGGTATTCTACACACGAATTATTTAAAGATAAAAAGATATTACTAATAGGATTGCCTGGCGTATTTCTTGTTGAGTATGCAGCCACACATTTAAAAGCATACGACTTCTATTACAGCAAGATAAGAGAACTAGGTATTGATGAAGTATATTTTACAAGTGTTGATAATTGTTACGTACAAAACGCATATCACAAATCAGAAAATTTATCGTACCTAAAAAACTTACCTGACCCTAATGGTGATTGGGCCACATCTATAGGTATGTTAGAGAGTATGAGTAAAGAAGGATTAGGAAATTGTAGTCATAGATACGCTATGATTATAGACAATCTAATTATGAAACATTGTAAGTATGAAGACTTTACACACAACCCTATGACGTGTTTTCAAGTATCAGACGCTGATACAATGATTAAGTATTTAGAAATTATACAAACAAATTATGAAAGGTTTAATGATGACGCCAGAGATAAGGTTGACGTCCTTGGAAGAAACAAGATCAGCACCGTATTGTCGTGAGCTAAAAACTCTTTGGTACGATAGAGAATATCTATTAAATCATTTAGAGAATATAGACGAAAACAATTGGTATCTGTTTGATTGTGGTCATATAAGATGGACTGTACAAGAGGCATTTAATGCTAGACGAGAATGTAAAAACTATCCTTTTAGTGAGTTTCATTATGAGTTGATAAATCTTTTTACACCTGCAATATCTTTTGATACTGTATTGTACACACAAACAGCAATAGGTGGTGCACCACCACACCAAGATAGAAACAGACCTACTGCTTTAAACTTTGCAATACGAGGTGAGTTTAGTGATACAAGTCCACAAGTTTTCTATGATAGTTTTGATAGAAGTACAGAAAAGTATAGAATGACATATGAGAAAAATGATATTACAAATGAATTTGCACCTTGGATATTTAAAGGTCCTGAAATACATGGTGTAGAAAACAAGACAGAAAAAAATAGAATTATTATAACTTGTGCTTGGCGACATAATAGTTATGAAGATATAGAAAAAAGATTACTAGATGGTACGTTAGTAAACTGGGAACAGAATGAAAAAAACAAAAGGATAAAATTTATATGAGCAGTGTAGATAGAACAAACAAAGCGCTTCAAAGACTTTCTACTATGGGTGATTGGTTGCAAATGAAACAACACATTAATACTAGACAGATAATGAAAGACCTTGAGCCATACAAAGACTCATGGAAACCTTACAATTTAAGAAACCCAAATAACAGGTGGGGATTAAGTGTAACAAGTTTAGATGGCAAGTTAAGTGGTATACCTGATTTAGATAGTTTACTACAATACAATAAGATACATGGTACTAGTATTACAAATCATCACATAAAAGAATACACCGAAGTATATGATAACTCAAAAGAATTACAGAAACTCATTGAACCATGGAAACCTTGGTTAGGGAGATGTCACTTTCTAAAACTAAACACAGGTGGTTATTTTCCTGAACACTATGATGTAAACAAATTAGAATATGGTTATGATGAAATAAGATTTATTGCTTTCATTAACAGGTGTGATAAAAAAGATTTAAAGTTTATATACGAGGATACAGTTAGAGATGTTAAAGATGGCCAGATGTTTTTCTTTAACGCAAACAAAAGACATTCAGTTTTTAGTACATCGGACGATATTATTATGTTAGTATTTTGTATGAAGTTTGATGAACATTTATTTGAAAGATTAATAGAACAATATAGGTATGCGTAATGTGGTATCATAAAAAATTTAAATTACAATACGATAAAAACGTTTTCAATGAGATAATTGAATATGCTGAAAGAGCAACATGGAGACAAGGGTACGATCAAAATGGTTTACTTTGGAATGTTGAAGAACTACCTTTAAACCCTAAACAGTTTCCTATACTAAATGAATTGTATGAAGGTCTAAATACAGAATTTAAAAGACCATCATTTTTTATTAGTAATGTGAAACCTGGTGGGTTAGTAAACCATATTGACCACAACAAATGGGGCAATCTAGGTATACCTTTGAAAGGTGATTTTGAAAATACACCTCAATACTTTTACGATCAATTCAATCATCCAGTAGAGTCATTCGTAGTTGATAGTCCTGTTATATTCAATACACGTATGTTACACGCTGTACCTAGACAGTTAACTGATACAGGACCTAGATGGGTATTGATGATGGATTTATTTGAGTGGGTTGATAAATTGTTTGCAAAGATTGACAACAAAACTATATGGACAGACACAAAGAATTTCAAAAATGCGTAACTTCTATTTTCTACAGATACCTTTAGGTACAGACGCAGCCTATCTGCCACAAGCAGTAGGTACGATCTGGTCTTATTGTAATCAGTTTGAAGAAGTACGAAAGAAATATAAACTTGCAGGTGTATGGTGGAACAAAGAGATTGATATAGTTGAACCTGATTTTATAGCTGCAAGTTGTTATATGTGGAACTGGAAAATAACATATGACGCATTGAAAGAAATAAAAAAGAAGTATCCTAAATGTAGAATAGTTGTAGGTGGACCTGAACCACAATATACATCAGAATGGTGTAAAAAACATCCTGAAATAGACGCTGTGTTAGCATACTATGGTGAAGAAACAATGAGAAGATTACTAGTAGATGATGAACTTAACATACCAGGTGTTGTTACAAAAGACTTTAACAATGCAGCCGAGGCAGAATATGCCGACCCTAAAATGATACCTAGTCCTTATCTTAATGGTTTCTTTGATAGTTTACTAGAAGGCAACACACAAAAAGTCAGAGCAATCTTTGAAGGCAATAGAGGTTGTCCTTATACTTGTTCTTTCTGTGACATAGGCCATAAGAAATATACAAAGATACAAATGTTTGAAACAGAAAAATGTTTAAAAGAACTAAAATGGATGTGTGATAGAAATGTAACTGCTATAGATGTAGCAGATAGTAACTTTGGTATATTTCCTAGAGATGAAAAACTTGTAGATTTTGTAGTAGAACAAAAGAAGGCAGGTAAATTCAATGGTAGATTTATGCCTACGTGGGCTAAGACACATGGTGAAAAGATAATGAAGTTAGCAAAGAAATTGCAAGACGCAAATGTAGATGACACTTTTGGTTTTAGTTTACAATCTACAAATCCTGAAACTTTAGATAATGTCAATAGAAGAAATGCGTTTGATATTAAGAGTTTCAAACCTATCATAAAGAATTTAAAAGACAAAGGTGTTTCATCATATACAGAATTAATCTTTCCTTTGCCTGGTGATAGTTTAGAAACATTTAAGTATGGTCTACACGAAATAGTTGACATGCCTGCACCATTTGATATGATACAGATTAATACTTTAAGTAGATTAAGTAATACAGAATTTAACACAGGTTTTCCTGAAATGATATGGCAAAATATTAAAGGTACTGCAAAGCCATATAACAATGATGTAATAGATGAGATTGCTGTTGCAACAGATAAGATGACAAGAGATCAAGTCTTTGAAGGTTTCTTTTATAGTAGAAGTTTCTTAATACCAATGTACTGGTATGGTCTAGCAAAGTATCATGCTGATTGTTATTATGAAATTAATGGTAATAGAAGTGAATTATTTAAAGACATATATTCAAAACTATTTAAAAACAAAACATTTATGAAACACAAACTAGATGTTAGAGAACATTATTTTAAAGCACTTAATGAGTACAAAGACATTGGATATAAGATACTTAATAAAGATATAAATTATTATACAGATACAGCTTATTCTCACTTGTTCTATACCGAGAATAATATATTTGATGTGTTCAAAGAAATGTATCCAGAATATGATGAGATTATTGATCGCAACAAAAAAGATTTCAGACCTATTGACGATAAGATGGAATGGCTCAGAGATATACACGTTAGAGGTAGATTTAGTGAGTCTTGGAGAATAAAATGATAAACAAATTAATATGGAATAAAGTAGAAGAATTATTTTACTGGAACATATCAGTAGATAGCCCTATCAATCAATTACCTTTTACAATGGATTTTATTCTTGCTTGTCAAAAAGAATTTTCTATGACAGTAAGAGATAAAGAATACCCTATACATCTAGGTGGTATAATGGATTGGCACGATAAAACAATGGGCGATTTCGTAAAAGAAATAGATAAACAATATCAAAGTAATTACTTTGTAGCAGAAAATGGCACAAGTACAACAGGTGTCGTAGGTGAAATAAAAGATGTAAACGATAAACCTATTACAAACAAATGGAATATAAGAGGTGAAGCTCTTGTTAAAAGATTACAAGCAATGCAAAAAGAAAGACCTAATTTAACAATATTAGATATGGGTTGTGGTGTAAATGAATATAAGAAACATTTAAATAATGTTACAGGCGTTGATCCATATAGAAAAGAAGCAGACATAATCTGTAGTCAAGCAGATTTTAAACCTGCTGATGATATAAAATGGGATGTAATTATATGTTTTGGTCCTCAAAACTGGTATACGTATGATGAACAATATAGAAACTTTATGACGTTAAAGAATTGTTTAGCACCTAGTGGTCTATTATTATGGTCACATGTTCATAATTACTATAAAGTATTTCAACCAGATCACCCACATGGTCATACTTGGATACATGGCGATTTAGAACATGCACAAAAAAATAGTGCGTTTTATTTTTATGATAGAAACTGGAAGTACACATGGTACTTTAACTGGACTGAACATGCTGTAAATACACTTGCAGGTCATGTAGGTTTAAAAATAAACAAAGTTGATTACGACCATTGTAATTTATACAGACCACCTATGTACAGAATATTTACGGAGATGACACATGGTTGAACAAGGTAACTTCTTTGTCAAATGTCATAACATTTATTACAATCAACAATGGTTGATAGATGTATTAGATAGTTTGAAACCTAGTGATTGGGTAAACGGAGTTAGTAGAACAGGCGTAGCATGGAATGTTAGTGAGTGTAGAAATATACCATATGAGAATATGTGGAAAGATATTGTAGAGAATATGAATTTAGATCAAGTCGGTAGTACAGAAAGAACATTCCATGGTGAAAAACCATGGGCATTCTTTTCTAAATTACCACCAGGTGGTATAAATTTACACTACGACCACAGACGTTGGGGTGCAATATTATTTCCTGTAAGAGGTAAGTTTGAACTCACACCTCAAATATTTGCAACAGAAAACTATACAGAAATAGAAAGATTTAATTTTGAAAAAAGTAAGATACATGATAATGGTACACCTGTATTTTTTGATAGCAGAGTTTTACATGCTGTACCTACACCTTTAGATTTAGAGGAAGAAAGAGTTGTATTTTCTGTTAACATACACTCACATCCTACAGAAATGTTTAAGAAAGCTGTTGATGGTACATGGTTAAATAAGAATACAGAAAACATAGGTGTATCTAATGACTAATTTCTATTCTATACAAGCAGATAAAATGAAATTTAATTTAGATATGTTAGTTGATCTATACAAAACAGTAGATCAAACAAAGTGGGTACATAGACAAGATAAGTTACCACAGTATTGGCCTATTGATGAAAACAGCACGTTTGATCGTAACCATGAATTTTACAGACTACTAAAAGAAAACATAAATGCTGATATAGATGAAACGAGAGTATATTTCAGTAGAGTACATCCAGGTGGTATACCTAACCATTGGGATTTTGAAAATTTTACTAAACTACAATTTCCTGTTATATGTGATGAAGAAGATAACGATTGGTCAAAGTCGCCTGTTATCTTTATAGATCAATTTGACCAAGTTGTAGAAAGAGTAGAACATACGAATAATACGCCTATAATTTATAGTGCGAATTACATGCACGGAACAATCAAATCTTTAGATAATACAAACGATAGAATTACTTTTGTTGTTGATATTAAGTATTGGTTTGCCAGAGTTAGATCAAAATATAACAACGGTACTTTGTTTACAAACAACAAAGCGTTTTGGAGTATGGCATGAACAGGTGGGATATAACTGTTAAACAAAGTAACTATGATTTCAATCCTTTTAGAGAAAGCGATCATGGTAAATACTTTAAGACAGTTACAAACATTTATGAGGACTGGTCAAAGGAATTAGAATATGCAAACAAGCAACAATATGATTTCTATTGGCCTAGTCCTGTAAAACCAGGTGGCGATCATTTTGATTATGAGTATGAAAATAAACTAGTAGAAGATTGGGGTATACCTAAAGACTTTGTAATCTACAGAATGTGGACTGCAACAAAGAAAGAGTGTCCTATATTGTGTGGTCTAGCAGACAAGTTAGGTTTAGAAGACGCACAGGTAAATATACAAACTCAAACTACAGGTATGATGTTACATTTACATATTGATAGTTTAACAGGTTTAAGAAAAGAGAGAAAAGATCAATCATCAAGCAGAGCAACTGATCCTGAATGGGGTAGAGTTTTTGTTATGTTAGAAGATTGGAAACCAGGTCATATTATTCAATTTGGGAATACATATGTACCACCATGGAAAGCAGGTGATGTAGTATGGTTTGATTGGGCAAACATACCACATAGTACTGCTAACACAGGACCATGGCCTAGAACAATTGCAAAAATAACAGGTAAACAAACGCCTAAATATAAAAAACTACTATAGGATAAATTATGAGATTATTGATTATATTATTATTTTTATTTGTATCTACAAAAACTTTCGCTGAAGACAATCGTTTTGATTGTAGTTGGGATGATGACCCACCTTGTATAGTGATTCCTGTAGGTAGCTTAAATAATTCAAACGCATTAGGTGATAGAATAACACCTACAACAACAATTACAAAAACAGAAATAAGAGAACACAATCTAATTGATTTACCAAGTGTTTTAAATTACGTATCAACACTAGACGTTACACAATCAGGACCAAAAGGACAAACTGGTTCTGTATTTTTAAGAGGTACAAACTCTAATCACACTTTAGTTTTATTGAATGGTATACCTATCAATGATACATCAACACCTACAGGTGCATTTGACGTTGGGCAAGACTTTATGTTTAACGTTGTACAAATAAATGTATATAAAGGTGGTGCAGGTGCTCATTGGGGTGCAGACGCTGTAGGTGGTGCAATTAATTTTATAACAACTGTAGATTACGATAAAAGATATAATGTATCAGGTAATGGTAATGATAAAACTATAAGTGGTAATTATTATACTAGATTAAATGACTTTGATATATCTGTTTCAGCAGGTGAACATGAGTCTAAAAATGTTTCTGCTTTATCAGGTGCTGATGAAAAAGACGGTACAAAAAATCAGACTATAGGTGTCAATGTAAGTAAATGGTATGATATGATACATTGGCGAGCATCTTGGTTTACAAGAAATACGTTTACAGATATTGATGGTCATAGTCTTGCTGTACAAGATGACAAATGGTCTGATAATAGTTTTTATGCTTTTCAAACAGGTATAGATTACTTTAATAATAGTTTAACTTTTCATACACACGAATATGAAAGAATTTATGATGACGCTAATTATGATAGTCAAAATTGGTCGTTAAGAGGTGTTCATCAAAGACAAAATTGGGGAATAGGTTTTGATTATAAACATGATGAAAATTATGGTAAATCTGCATGGTCAGAAAACACAGGTAGAAATCATGGCATGGGATACTTCTTTAATTTTTCATACAACATATTATCATATCATCATAGATTTGATGAAGACCATGAAACTTATAAAATAGGATTCTTACAAGAATTAGACGATGGTTTAAGTATAAGTGGTAGTCACTCAACGTCATATAAAGATAAAACATTATACAGCGATGTAGTATATGGTGACTCACAAGAGGTAACGTTAACTAAAAATAACTTTGCTACTACTATCTTTCAAAATGATATAGGTGATCTGAATACAAATGGTGTAGAGATGTCATATAATACAGGTGATTGGAAACTTTTTGCAAGTAATTTAACAAGTAAAACAAAAGATGTATTATCATTAAGAAGACCAGAATGGTCACTTGGTTTTATTCACAATAAGAAGTTTGAAAATAACTTTACTTTAACTACTAACTACAAATACAAAGGTAAACATTTAGATATACATAACTCAAACTGGTCTACAATATCAATGCCAGAAACACATTTAGTTGATTTAAATCTAGGTTATAACTATCATGGATTTAATTTTGGTGTAAGTCTAAACAATCTATTGAATGAGAAGTATGAATCACCTCATGGTTTCTCACAAGAAGGTAGAAAGTTTACTTTAGGTTTTAACAAATCATTTTAATGTACGATACAATATTTTGGGCTATAATAGGAACTTTAAGTGGTGTCATCTTTGGTGTAATACCAGGTGCAGGACCTTTTGTTGCAACGGCAACTCTATATCCTTTTCTAACACATATAGAGCCTGTCAATGTTATGATGTATTACGTAACAGTTTTGATTGCAACTAATTATACAAATAGTGTAACTGCTATTCTGTATGGTATACCTGGTGACGCCACAGCAATGAGTACTGCAAGATATGGTCACAAATTATTCTTAAAAGGTTTTGGTAATCTAGCAGTTGCTTCTAACGCTGTAAGTAGTACAGTAGGAGTTATATTTGCTTTTACTGTTTTTATTTTTGTATTGCCTTGGATCATAGAAGTTTTTAGATTTTATAATAGTGTACTACAGACAGTTATTGTTGCAGCTGCAATTATAATGATTACACTATTGACAAAACAAAATAAATTGTTTACAATAATACTGTTTTTATTCGGAGGCATGATTGCAAAAGTAGGTATAGACCCTATTACATTTGATAGTTTTTTGACTTTCAATAACTCATACCTCGCAATCGGAATACCTTTTGCAAGTGTGATGATAGGATTATACATAGTGCCAGAACTAACAAAGTTAAATAGTTTTAAAGTAGAAGTACCTAAACGTATAAATACTTTTACAGTTGGTAAAGATACAACTACGCCTACACTCATAGGAAGTTTTGTAGGATTTTGGTGTGGTCTTATACCAGGTGTAACAAATATTCTTGGCAGTTATGCAAGTGCAAATATTGTTAAAAGGTTTTTCAAAAAACCTGTACTTAAAAGCATAGCAGCCGCAGAGGCAGCAAATAATAGTGGCGCCTTATCATCACTATTGCCTTTGCTTATACTAGCGATACCCATTACGGGAAGTGAAGTTTTGATTTATTATATTATGTTAGAAGATGGTTTCGTTTTCAACGCTCAAAATACAGTCAAACATTTAGAAAGTATAATTTATATTATACCCTTTGTTACTGCCTTTTGTTTGGGGTTAAGCTGGTACGGTTTCAATCTGTTAGGTAAGATTGCATATCTCTATAAACAATATAGAACAATTGCAAACATCTTACTTCTCTCAATAATTAGCATTGCAAGTATATCAATATTCGCCATACGTGAATGGATGATTATCTGTATATTTGTTTTGTCTATAATCGGGTTCTTAATTAGACGCTGGGATACTAGTCCTATTATTTACGGATACTTTCTAAGCGATCTATTTTACGAAAATTTAATTAGAACATTAATAATCTTATAGGAGATAAAAAAATGAAAAAAATAATGTTAATAATAATGAGTATGTTGTTCAGTACAATGGCATATGCTCAAGTACAAATAATCAATCCTGGTTCACAAGAAGGTGTCTTCAGACAAATTCTTTCTACAATAGGTGATACAACTGACCATAACTTTGTTCAGGCAGATAATCCAGTTACTGCATACACTTATATTGAAGGTGAATCTAATAAACCTATCTTAACGATATGGTCTAGTGAATGGCCAGGTGACGATAGTTTGAAAAGTCCGAAAGTATCTAAAGATAACATTGTAGCTTTAATGACATATGAAACTCTTATGTGTAGTAGAGCATACAATTCACTTGAAGATATGGGTGGACAAACTGTTAAGATTGCGACATGGGGATCAGAACCAGTTGCAAAATTCTTAAAAAATTTAGGTGCAAAATATGATGTAAATTTTGTAGTTGTACCTTATTCTGGCAGCGGAAGTACTACTAAAGGTTATGTTGGCAAAGACGCCGATACTGTCTTTACAATTACTTCACGTCAAGCCGCATTAGAGGAAGATGGTTCTAAATGTATTGCCTTTTCAGAAAAAGGTGAATTAGGTTTTAGATTTGTTGACGCAATCATCACCATTAATGCTAACTACGCCTTAACAAATGAATTACGTTCTGCTGTAACAAACCTCTCTACAACTACCGAGTGGAATAGTAAATTCAAAGGCTCTGTAACTTATGTTGGAAATGGTTCTAATCAAACTATAGAAATGTTTGAAGAGGCTGTTGCTAACTTTAGTAAGTAATACAATTATGTAAGAGCTGGTTGGCATCCTTATAGTTGTCAAACAGCTCTTGCTGATCTCTACCAGTTATGTTAAGATTTACATTAAACTTTTTGTTTTGTAGATTTTGAAATTCAGGTATATTCATACCGACTTCTAACTTCTTATTCAGATAATTTAGATATTGTTCAACGATTTCTATATTCTTTATTTCTTTAATTACACCAGGTTTTAATTGAGTACAACCCCATAGTAGATGATTTGTAATTTCTGGTTCTTTGTTGTTACCTATATTGTTAAATATATTATTGCCAGGTAACTTATCTAATATATTAATAAACTGACCTATACGTGTATTAAAGTCTATTGCAATTAATTTTTTACCTGATATGTGAAAGTCAGGACCTGCAAAGTACATATCTTTTACTTTTAGTTTATCAACTATAGTCTGTACGAAACCATACATTATTCTATGTTGCTCTTCATCTACTTCACTCACAGGTATAGACCATACTGCCATATCTTTTGCGATATCACTTTTCTTACTGATTGAATGTTGATCTATAGGATTTTTATGAAAGTCTAATATGTCGCCATACTTTACTTTAGCATTTCTTACATAGAATAAACAATCTACTTTACCATCTTTAACATAACCATAAGGTGATATAGATGGCTCTTCAGACCAATAGTATTCTTGTGCCATAATTTTACAAGGTACATTATTAAAGTTTTCATTTTGAATACCTGTTTTATTGATTTCAAAAAAATCATTATGATAATTTAGTTTACTTAAATGATCTAAAAAATGATGTTTGTTATTCCATCTTCTATACTCTATTATAGGTGTATTCTGATCTGATTTAGGATAGAAAGAATTACTACCAGTACCGATGTCAGGTTTTGTAAAAAACTCATTGCCATCAAATACATCTAGTTGACTATGAAAGGTAGGTGTAATACTTTTAGGTACGTTATGTTGTAGTCCTATTACTCTACAAAAATCATCAAGTTTCTGTTTATTACTAAACACTTCAGCTGCAAAGGCAGACATATTGTTTATACCGTAATAACTTTCTAATTGTGCTTGAATAGGAAATAAATTTTCTGATACACAAAACACTTTATCACAAGATATAATTTGTTTTGTGATTTCTATTATATCAAACTTCTTTGATACAACTAAATCGTCTATGTGTTTTATGAAAGGTTTGTAGCGATCGCCTGACTTGTTTGGCACCACATCACAAACCAATGTGATGTGGTTATTTAAATTCGCTGTGATAAGACCTTCGGTCTTGTTAAGACTACGCTTATGTGATAATATAACTACATTCATTCATAATATATATGTGTTGATTAAATATTAACTATTCAGCTGATGTATCAAAATGATTCAAAACTCTTTCATCCGTAACAACCGCTCCTAATTCTTCAGAATTTATAAGATCATCAACAACTGGTAAAGCAGCTGCTTTTTCTTTCCACTCTTTGTATAAAGCTTCAGTTTCAAATTCTTTTACAATTAAAACTGATTTCTTATCATCATTTAAAGTAGCATACTTATCTATTACATATAGTGCTTCGTTGTTAATGTGTTGGTTTATGTCATCTTCGCTTATTTCTGTTGATGAACTTTTATTAAAAAATTCCTCTACTGATCCAAACGTTAACGACTCATTTTTATTAGTTAATTTCCATTGTTGAATATGTGTTTCCATTAGTTAAACTCCTCTATTGTTTCAGTTTTTCCGTTATCGTTTGTACCCCAAGGTGTTATTTCTGCAAACAATCCTTCTTGTTCCGATAAATTAAAATCTATATTGGGCAATAAGCTTCTTTTCTTTTTCCATTCGTTATACATTGTAATGTTTTCAAATCTTCTAACAATTATAACTGCTTTGTTGTCATTTGTTAAGACACCCATTTTTTCATATATATAAGTTTTATTTACTTCTTCGTGTGCCTTTAAATCTTCTTCATCTGTAGTTCCAGTATATGCTGAGTCAAAAAATTCATCAACTGACTCATAAGTTTTGTTTGGATCTACTAAATTTTTATATAAAAATTGTATATCTATTGCCATAATTTAACCCCAAATTGATTAATACTATTATTTATACGTATAAATACTACTATGGCAGCTACAGCTAATTATAATATAGACCAAGGTGCAACTTTCAGTTCAACTGTAACCGTAAGGGATAACAGCGGAGATCCGTTAGATTTAACGGGTTATACGGCAACTGCAAAAATGGCTTTGGGATATAGTTCCACAAGAACGAGAACAGATTTAACTATTGTGTTTGATAGTGATAGAACATCAGGAAATGTTACAATGTCATTAACTGCAACACAAACGGCTGCTTTAGAAGCGCCTGCAAGATATGTTTATGATTTAGACATAACAGATTCTTCAGGAACAGTAACAAGAATAATTGAAGGTCTAATTACAACTAGACCTAACGTATAATAGGAGAAAATATGAGTAGTGAATTGAACACAGCAACAGACGTAACTAAAGAACAAACTTTTACAATTGATGGTAAAGACTATAAAAGAAGTGAGTTAAATACAAAAACTTTAAATAGTATTATCATTAGACAAGACTTACAAGCAACCAGAGTTAAGTTGTCTTTAGAGTTAGAAAAAGTTGCTATTTTACAAAAACACTATGATGATATTATTGCCAGTGAATTGGGTATTGATACATCAAAAGAAGCTGAAAAAAAGTAGTTATTAATTAGTTTTACATTACCTTATTATTATAAATATTATAAACTTACTAGTAATAAGGTAATATGTCAGACAGAATAACAGCTACAATTAATAATAATACTTCGGGACCGAGAAGCGTTTCCGTTACCGTACCATCAGCTTCAACAAGGTTAAATGCTTTGAGTGATGTAAATGCCACATCATTGGCAGATGGTGCAATGTTACAATATGATAATGATTCTAAAAAATGGACAAGTCGAAATGATATAAAAACTGAAAGTGGTAATTTAATTCTTAACGGTGGCACATTTTAAAAAAAAGGGAGAGATTTTAAATGGCAACAATAATCAAAATTAAACGAACCACTGGTGCTAATGCACCCAGCGGCCTTAACCAAGGGGAACTAGCTTATGTCTATGATACTTCAGCAACCGATAGTGGTGCTGGTGGTAACGGTTATAGGTTATTCATTGGTGATCCAACATCTTCATCTAATTCAGCAATTGAAATTGGTGGAAGATATTACACACAACTTTTAGACCACACACCAGGAACGCTAACTGCGTCTTCTGGTTTAATAGTAGATTCTAATAAAGCAATTGATGAATTGTTTATTGGTAATAATGCTACTACAGGTGGTACAATAAAATTAAACGAAGGTACTAATAACGGTGCAAACTTTGTAGCTCTTAAATCTCCCAACTCATTAGCTGCAGACGTTACTTATACTCTTCCAGGTACTTACTCAAACGGTCAATTTTTAACAGTTGATGGTTCTGGTAATTTAAGTTTTGCTGCTATTCCATCAGGTTCATTTACACTTGCTGGTGATAGTGGTACTGACACATTTACTACTGGTCAAACTTTAACGTTTACTGGTGACACAGGAATTACTACATCTATTACAGATAATGAAATAACAATAGATTTAGATGACACTGCTGTAACTCCAGGTAGTTATGGTTCTTCAACTGCAATTCCAACATTTACTGTTGATCAACAAGGTCGTTTAACAGCGGCTGGTACGGCTACAATATCAACAACTTTAGATATTGCTGCTGATAGTGGTACAGACGATGGTGTTGCGTTAGGTTCAGACACATTAACATTTACTGGTGGTACAAACATTGATACTTCAGTTTCAGGTGATACAATTACAATTAGTACACACGCTGACGTACTAACAGCTTCATCAACACATACTTTAACAAATAAAACATTTGACGCAAATGGAACTGGTAACTCTATATCTAATATAGAAGTTGCTGATTTTGCTTCAGGTGTTGTTGATACAGATTTAAGTTCTGTTTCTGCAAGTGATAATACACTTGCTTCTGCTAAAGCAATTAAAGCTTATGTTGACTCACAAGTTACAGCACAAGATTTAGATGTAACAACAGATTCAGGAACAATTGCTATTGATTTAGATAGTGAAACATTATCTGTTTCTGGTGGTACTGGTATTGATACGTCTGCTACAGGTAATGCAATTACAGTAGCTATAGACAGTACTGTTGCTACATTAACAGGAAATCAAACTTTACAAAACAAAATAATTGATAGTGCAAACAACACTTTAACATTAGATTTATCTGAAGGTACTTTAACTGGTACAATTGCTGAATTTAATAGTGCGTTAAGTGATGGTTCTTTTGCTACATTAGCAGGAACAGAAACACTATCAAATAAAACACTTACAGCACCTAAATTTGCTGACGCTGGTTATCTTGCTGACGCAAATGGTAATGAGTTAATTCTATTAAGAACAACTGCAAGTGCTGTTAATGAATTACAAGTTACTAACGCTGCTACTGGTGATGGTGTAGAGATTGCTACAACTGGTGGTGATACTAATATTGATTTAGTATTAAATCCAAAAGGTTCTGGTACTGTTGATGTTAATTCAAGTAGAATTACAAACGTTACTGATCCTTCAAGTGACCAAGACGCTGCTACAAAAGCATATGTTGATAGTGTTGCAAACGGATTAGATGTAAAAGAAAGTGTTAAAGTTGCTACAACAGCAAATTTATCTGCTACATATGATAATGGTGCAGGAACATTAACAGCTGGTTCAAATGGTGCAATATCAATTGACGGTGTTACTTTAAGTCAAGGTGACAGATTATTAGTTAAAGATCAATCAACAGATACTCAAAACGGTATCTATACTGTAACAACTGTTGGAGATGGTTCAACTGCATATGTATTATCAAGAGCTCCTGATGCTGACACAGCTTCAGAATTAACTGGTGGTACTTTTTTCTTTGTTGAACAAGGTTCTACAAATGCTGATAATGGTTATGTTGCTACACATAACGGTACACCAACATTTGGTTCTACAAGTATTACATTTGCTCAATTCTCTGGTGCTGGTCAAATAAGTGCTGGTGATGCTTTAACAAAAACTGGTAATCAATTAGATGTTGCTGTTGACGACACTACAATTGAAATATCATCTGACGCATTACAAATTAAATCAACTTATACTGGTCAAACATCAATCACAACATTAGGAACTATCAATCAAGGTACTTGGAATGGTACAGTTATTGACGAAGTATATGGTGGTACAGGACAATCTTCTTACACTACTGGTGATATTTTATATGCAAGTGGATCAAACACACTTGCTAAATTAACACTTGGTGCAAGTGGTAAAATTTTACAATCAGACGGTAGTAATATTGCGTACGGCGACCTAGACGGCGGAACTTACTAATCGTTTATATAAGAGAGATATATGGCGACAGTTATTAAGTTAAAAAGAGGTACTGGCACTCCAACTATAAGTGATCTTGTAAGTGGAGAGGTAGCAATTGATACATCATCTCAAAAGTTTTATATCAATGACGCTGGTGTTATAAAAGAAATAGGTGGTGCGGCTGCTGCTGGTAATGGTGCATTAGTTGATTTAACCGATACAAATTTTACAACTCAACTACCTAGTCAAATTTTAAATTATAATGGTACTGAATGGAAAAATGATTTTCAACATAATGTTGGTAAAAGAGTACCCTTTACAAAAACAGATGGTACAGAAACCACTCTTGCTCTTGTAAATAATAAAGATATGACTACAGTTAATGGATTTTTAGATCACGTTGTTGTGCAATCATATTATTTACCGTTTACAACTGCAAATGGAACATCAATACAAACAATTAGACCAGGCCATATGCCAACAATGGAAGGAATATAAGATAAATGAGTTCTAAAACACCAATACGAGCAACGTTTAATGGATCTGAAGTATCAGGTCTTGCCGAATATCAATCAGGTGAATTTATTGATCTATCACACGGAGGTCTTGGTGCCTCTTTATCTATTGGTACCACAGGTCAGGTTTTAAAAGTCAACTCTGCTGGTACAGCTTTAGAATTTGGTAACGTTGAAGCGATTGTAAACATTGATAACGCTATTGATTTAACAAGTTCAACACTTGCGGCTAGTGATCAAATTTTATTATCAGATGGTGGAACTGAAGGTAGAGTTACATTATCACAATTAGATACTTTATTTTCTGGCACTACACAAACTCTAACAAACAAAACTTTAACCGACCCTATTATTTCAAATACAATTATATTTGAAGGTTCTACAGTTAATGATTATGAAACAACTTTACAAGTTACAGACCCTACTGCTGATAGAACAATTACTTTTCAAAATGCTAGTGGTACAGTTGCTTTCTTATCAGACGTATCTGGTGGTGGTCAACCTGGTGCATTTACAACATTAACACTTGATAACAACATTGTTTTTGAAGGTGCTACAGCTGATGAATATGAATTAACTTTATCTGTCGCTGATCCAACAGCAGATAGAACAGTTACCATACCTGACGCCACAGGCACAATAGTATTAAAAGATACTACAGATACTTTAACTAATAAGTCAATCAGTTTAACAAACAATACATTAACAGGCACATTAGCAGAATTTAATTCTGCTTTATCAGATGGTTCTTTTGCTTCATTAGCAGGAACAGAAACACTTACAAATAAAACTATTGATAGTGCTAATAACACAATTACTTTAGATTTATCTGAAGGCACTTTAACTGGTACTTTATCAGAATTTAATTCTGCTTTATCAGATGGTTCTTTTGCTTCATTAGCAGGAACAGAAACGTTAACTAATAAATCTATAAGTTTAACAAATAATACTGTAACAGGTACTCTTGCTGAATTTAATAGTGCTTTAAGTGATGGTTCTTTTGCTACATTAGCAGGAACAGAAACACTTACCAATAAAACTATTAACACTGCTAATAACACAATTACAATTGTCGAGGCAGACATATCTGATTTACAATCTTACATACTCGCTGACAGTACTGATACGTTATCAAATAAAACAATTGATAGTGCTTCTAATACAATTACGTTGGATTTATCTGAAGGTACTTTAACTGGTACAATTGCTGAATTTAATAGTGCGTTAAGTGATGGTTCTTTTGCTACATTAGCAGGTACTGAAGCTCTTACAAATAAAACTATTAGTGGTTCAAGTAACACACTAACTAACGTTGCTAATGCGTCTTTAATTAATTCAACAATTACACTTGCTGGAGACTCAGGTTCACAAGCAATAGACTTAGGTGACACTTTAACAATTCAAGGTACATCAAACGAAATAGAAACATCACAATCAGGCGATACATTAACTATTGGTTTACCAAGTGATGTAACTATCGGACAAGATTTAAGCGTAAGTAGAAATTTAACAGTTACAGGAAACTTAACTGTAAATGGAACTACTACAACAGTTAATACAACAAACACAACTGTTTCAGATTCAATATTAGAATTAGCAACAGGTACAACAGGAACACCTGCTAATGACGCTGGTATCGTAATTGAAAGAGGAGATAGTAACAACGCATTTATCGGATTTGATGAAAGTGCTGACAAATTTATTGTTGGTACTGGTACGTTTACTGGTGCAACATCTGGTGATTTAACAATTACAACTGGTACATTAGTTGCAAATTTAGAAGCTACAACTGCTACACTAGGCGGTAGTGATATTCTATCAACTGATAACACTAAAACTTTATCAAATAAAACTATTAATCTTTCAAACAATACTTTAACAGGTACAGCTGCAGAATTTAATAGTGCATTGAGTGATGGAACATTTGTTGAAATTGACGCTTCACAAACATTAACAAACAAAACTTTAACTACTCCTGTTATTTCATCTATTTCAAATACAGGAACATTAACACTTCCTACAAGTTCAGATACATTAGTCGGAAGAGCTACAACAGACACACTAACTAATAAAACAATTAGTGGTTCAAGTAACACTTTATCTAATATTGATAACTCATCTTTAAGTAATTCTACAATTACTATTCAAGGAAGTGATTCAAGTTCAGACGCTGTTGCTCTAGGAGAAACATTAATAATTGCAAACGGTGAAGGTATTACTACAGAAATTGCTTCAAATACTTTAACAATTACTGGAGAAGACGCTACAGATACAAACAAAGGTTTGGCTTCATTTAATGCTACAGACTTTTCAGTATCTTCAGGAAATGTTACTTTACAAACAGAAAGAATACAAGATATTGCTGGTGCAATGTTCAGTTCAAATACTGAAACATTAATTACAGCAACTTACCAAGATGTTGACGGCACAATAGATTTAGTTGTAGATAGTAATTTAGCAAACTATGATAACTCATCTTCTGGTTTCATAACAGCTTCATCTACATCAACGTTAACAAATAAAACTTTTGACGCAAACGGTACAGGTAACTCAATTTCAAATATTGAAGTTGCTGATTTAGCGTCTGGTGTTTTAGATACAACTTTTTCAAGTGTATCTGTAAGTGATAACACACTTGCTTCAGCAAAAGCAATTAAGGCTTATGTTGACGCTCAAGTAACTGCTAGTTCATTGGAAATTGCTGGTGATAGTGGTACTGGTTCAATAGATTTAGACACAGAAACTTTTTCAGTTTTAGGTGGTACAGGATTAACAAGTGCAAGTAGTGGAAATGCTATTACACTTAATATAGACAATGGCGGAGTTGATACTACACAACTAGCAGACGCTGCTGTTGAAACAGCTAAAATAGATAACCTTGCTGTAACTACTGCTAAAATAAATGATTTGGCTGTAACTAATGCTAAATTAGCTGCTGACTCAGTTGATGGAACAAAAATTGCTGATGACAGTATAAATTCAGAGCATTATGTAGATGGTTCAATTGATACTCAACACATTGGTGACGACCAAGTTACAACAGCTAAAATTGCTGACTTAAATGTAACTGAAGGTAAAATTGCAAACAATGCTGTTACTGTTGCTAAATTGGCAACTACTTTAGATTTATCATCTAACACAGTAACATTACCAAGTTCATTTGTAACTACAACAGGCACACAAACACTTACAAATAAAACAATAAGTGGTGCTTCAAATACTTTAACTAGTATTGGCAATGCGTCTTTAACTAATTCTACAATTACACTTACAGGTGATAGTGGTACAAATGCTATAGATTTAGGTGATACAATTACAGTTTCAGGAACTGCAAACGAAATAGAAACAAGTGTATCTGGTGATACTTTAACAATTGGTTTACCAGATGATGTTACAATTGGAAATAATTTATCTGTAACAGGTAACACTACAATTACAGGAAACTTAACAGTTAATGGTACTACAACTACAGTTAACTCAACAGCAGTTAATATTCAAAACGCATTTACATTTGAAGGTGCTAGTGCTGACGCATACGAAACAACTTTAACAGTTGTCGATCCTACTGCTGATCGTACAATAAGTTTACCAAACGCTTCTGGTACAATTGTATTAAGAGATACGACAGATACATTAACTAACAAAACTATAAGTGGTGCTTCAAATACTTTAACAAATATTGGAAACAGTTCATTAACAAATAGTAAGATAACAATTTCTGATGGATCAAATACACAAGATTTAGATTTAGGTAATACATTAACTATTACTTCAGGTGAAGGAATTGACGCTGTTGTATCTGCAACAGACACTTTAACAATTTCTGCTGAAGAAGCTACTTCATCTAATAAAGGGGTTGCTTCATTTAACGCTACAGACTTTACAGTAACTTCTGGTGCTGTAACTCTAAACGCTGAAAGAGTACAAGACATTGCTGGTGCAATGTTTAGTAGTAACACAGAAACACTTATTACTGCTACATACCAAGACGCTGATGGAACAATTGATTTAGTTGTTGATAATGATTTATCAAATTACGACAATACTACATCTGCCTTTATAACTGCTTCAAGTTCAGACACTTTAACAAACAAAACATTTGACGCAAATGGAACTGGTAACTCAATTACAAATATTGAAGTTGCAGACTTTGCTGCTGGTGTTTTAGATACCGATTTAGCATCTACATCTGCTTCACATAACACTTTAGTATCTGCTAAAGCTGTTAAAGATTATGTTGACGCTCAAGTAACTGCTAGTGACCTAGACTTTCAAGCAGATACAGGCGGTTCTTTATCTATTGATTTAGATAGTGAAACTTTATCGTTTACAGGTGGAACTGGTATTGATACAGTTGGTTCAGGAAATAATGTAACATTTAATATAGACTCAACTGTTGCGACATTAACAGGAACACAAACTTTAACTAATAAAACTTTAACTTCTCCTGTTATTTCTACAATTTCAAATACAGGAACTGTTACTTTACCAACATCTACAGACACATTAGTTGGTAGAAATACTACTGATACGTTAACAAATAAAACTATTGATACTGCTAACAACACAATTACTGTTGTTGAGGCAGACATATCTGATTTACAATCTTATATACTTGCTGATAGTACTGATACTTTACAAAACAAAACAATTAATTTATCAGATAATACTTTAACAGGTACAACAGCACAATTTAATAGTGCTTTATCAGATGGCTCATTTGCTACATTGGCTGGTACTGAAACATTAACAGGTAAAACAATTAATACTGCAAGTAACACAATTACTGTTGTTGAAGCTGATATTTCAGATTTACAATCGTACATTTTAGCGGACTCTGCTGATACTTTAGAAAACAAAACTATTGCTTTAGGAAGTAATACAATCTCTGGTTCACTTGCTGAATTTAATAGTGCATTATCAGATGGTTCTTTTGCTTCATTAGCAGGAACAGAAACATTAACAAATAAAACTTTAACAAGTCCAGTAATTGCTACAATTACAAATGTAGGAACATTAACACTACCTACGTCAACTGATACACTAGTTGGTAGAGCTACTACTGATACATTAACTAACAAATCTATTAGTTTAACAAATAATACTGTAACAGGTACTCTTGCTGAATTTAATACTGCTGTATCAGACGCTACATTAGTTTCTACAACAGGTACAGAAACACTAACTAATAAAACTATTAATAGTGCAAATAACACAATTACAATTACCGAATCTGATATTTCTGATTTAGGTGCGTATATTACAGCTTCATCTACAGATACTTTAACAAATAAAACTATTAACGCTTCACAATTAGTAGATAGTTCAGTTTCAAATGCTAAATTAGCAAACTCTACAGTATCATATGGTGGTATTCAATTATCATTAGGTGGATCAGACGCAACACCAGCTTTTGATTTATCAGACGCAACAAATTATCCTACAAGTTCACTAGTTGGTACAATCACAAATGCTCAGTTAGCTGGTTCTATCAGTAATGATAAACTTGCAAACTCATCTATAACTGTTACAGATGGAACTACATCAACTGCTACTTCATTAGGTGGAACAATTACATTCTCTGGAACTGCAAACGAAGTAGAAGTATCAGAAAGTTCTGGAACAATAACGGTTGGTTTACCAGATAACGTAACAATAGGAAATAATTTAGTTGTAACAGGTAATTTAACAGTTTCAGGTTCAACAACAACTGTAAATACAGAAACAATTAATTTAGCTGATAACACAATTGTTCTAAACTCAAATGCTACAGGTTCTGCTACAGAAAATGGTGGTATTGAAATAGAACGTGGTGATGATACAAATAAAACATTATTATGGAACGAAACATCAGATAAATGGACTGTTGGTTCTGAAACATTTGTTGCTGGAACATTTGAAGGTGCTTTAACTGGTAACGTAACTGGTAATGTAACTGGAGATGTAACTGGAGATGTAACAGGAAATTTAACTGGTGATGTAACTGGTGATGTAACAGGAAATTTAACTGGTAATGTAACTGGTGATGTAACAGGTAATGCTGACACAGCTACTGCATTAGCGACTGCTAGAACAATTGGTGGCGTATCATTTGATGGCACAGCAAATATTAATTTACCAGGTGTTAATACAACAGGTAACCAAGATACTTCAGGTAACGCTGCAACGGCTACTGCGTTAGAAACTGCTAGAACAATTGCTGGTCAATCATTTGACGGTACTGCTAATATCACAATTGCTTCAACAGATTTATCTAACACGTCAAATATTACTTTAAATGACGCAACACAAACTTTAACTAATAAAACTTTAACTAGTCCAGTAATTGCTACAATTTCAAATACAGGTACTTTGACATTACCAACAAGTACAGGTACAGTAGCACTTACAAGTGATATTCCTACAAATAATAATCAGTTAACAAATGGTGCAAGTTATATAACTGCTTCTAGTACAGACACATTAACTAATAAATCTGGTAACATATCACAATGGACAAATGATGCTGGTTACTTAACTTCGTTTACAGAAACAAACGACTTAACAGCTTCAGTAACTTGGGCAAATGTACCTGACGCAAATATAACTGAAAGTTCAGTAACGCAACACCAGGCAGCATTAAGTGTTACAGAATCACAAATTAGTGATTTACAGTCTTACATTACGGCTACAAGTACAGATACATTAACAAATAAAACAATTGACGCTTCTAGTAATACAATATCAAATATTGGAGACAGTCAATTAACAACAGGTATTGACGCTGCTAAGATTTCATCTGGATCAGTAAGTAATACTGAATTTGATTATTTAGATGGTGTTACATCAAGTATTCAAACACAAATAGACAACAGAGCAACAAAAGGTTTTGCTATTGCTATGGCAATTGCATTATAAATATATAAATAAGAGAGAGAAAACATGGCACAAAATTTTAGAAGATACACAGCAAGAAACGTTGGAACTTCAGCTACAACAGTATTTACAGCTGACAGTTATGACACAATAATCGGTATAGGATGCGCTAATATTACAACGGCTGAAATAAAAGTTGACGTTATATTAAATGACGCTGATTCTTCAAATGACGTGTACCTTGTTAAAGGTGCACCAATTCAAAGTGGTGGTGCTTTACAAGTAATAGATGGTGGGGCTAAATACGTAGTAAAAAGTGGAGACGTTTTAAAAGTCGTTTCTAATACTGCTAGTTCACTTGATGTTATTGTAAGTACAGTAGATGATATTTCAACATAAGGAAATTAAATGGCTTATATAGGAAACAACATAGATAGTAGTAAAGTCAGATTTGCTGAAATGAAGGCTACTTCTTTAGACAAATCAGCAGTACAAACAATTTATTTGAGTGGTGGTGAAGCTGGGGTTAATAATTCACCAGTAGATGCTTTTGGGATTTCTTTAGAACAAGTAATAACGGATTGTGAAAATCCAGGTTTCGATATTATTGATATGGGAACAATTGTTGCGGCAGTTGGAATAGTTGATTTTGGTTATATTTAAAAATTAAAAACAAAGGTAGTTAAACAACTTATTATTATAAATAATACAAGTTAGTTTGTTAAAAAAGGGAGAGAGCAACAATGCCAACAATTTTACAATTAAGAAGAGGTACTACTGCTGAAAACGATGCCTATACAGGTTCAGTCGGTGAATTAACAGTAGATACTACATTAAATAAACTTCGTTTACACGATGGATCTACTGCAGGTGGTGACACTATTGGAGATGGATCAGGAAATATTCAAATCGGTGTAACAGGAAATAACGAAATAGATACATCATCAGGAAATCTTACTATAGATTCAGCTGGTGGTACAGTTACAGTTGATGATAACTTAACAGTATCAGGTAACTTAACAGTATCAGGAACAACTACTACTGTAAACTCAACTACTATTGATGTACAAAATGCTTTAGTATTTGAAGGTAGTACAAGTGACGATAACGAATTAACTTTAACAGCAGGTGACCCTACTGCTGATAGAACAATTACTCTTCCAGACGCTACTGACACATTAGTTGGTAAAGCAACAACAGATACTTTAACAAACAAAACTTTAACAAGTGCTGTATTAAATACAAGTGTTTCAGGTACTGCTATATTAGATGAAGACAATATGGCATCTGACTCTGCTACACAACTTGCAACTCAACAATCTATTAAGGCATATGTTGACTCACAAGTTACAGCTCAAGATTTAGATGTTGCTGGTGATACTGGTACAGCTGCTATTGATTTAGATAGTGAAACATTTACAGTTGCTGGTGGAACTGGTATTAGTACTTCAGGTGCTACAAACACATTAACAATAAATTTAGATGACACAGCTGTTTCTGCTGGTGCTTATGGTTCTTCAACTGCAATTCCAACATTTACAGTTGACGCTCAAGGACGATTAACTGCTGCTGGTACAGCTGCCATATCTTCAAATATGTCAATTGCTGGTGATAGTGGTACAGACACAATCACAGTTGGTACAGATACTTTCACAATTGCTGGTGGTGCTGGATTAACATCAACTGCTACAACAGATACAATTACTTTAAACATTGATAGTACTGTTGCAACATTAACTGGTTCTCAAACACTTACAAACAAAACAATCAATAGTGCTTCAAACACAATTACAATTACTGAATCTAATATATCAGATTTAGGTTCTTATATTACAGCTAGTTCTACTGAAACATTAACTAATAAAACTATTGATAGTGCTTCAAACACTTTAACATTAGATTTATCTGAAGGTACTTTAACTGGTACAACAGCACAATTTAATAGTGCATTAAGTGATGGTTCATTTGCTACATTGGCTGGTACTGAAACATTAACTAATAAAACTTTAACTAGTCCAACAATCACAGGTACAGGTGCTATCGCTGGTACATTTACTGGTGATGTTACAGGTAATGCCGATACGGCAACTGCATTAGAAACTGCTAGAACAATTGCTGGTCAATCGTTTGATGGTAGCGCTAATATAACAATTGCTTCAACAGATTTATCAAACACAAGTGATGTTGTATTATTAACATCAACTCAAACGTTAACAAACAAAACTTTAACCAGTCCTACAATCACAGGTACAGGTGCAATCGCAGGAACATTTACTGGTAATATTACTGGTGACGTTACAGGTAATGCTGACACAGCAACTACACTTGCAACTGCTAGATCAATTGCTGGTCAATCATTTGATGGTAGTGCTAATATTACAATTGCTGCTACAGATTTATCCGACACAGATCAAAGTTTATCTACTACAGATAATGTAACGTTTAATGATTTAACCGTTTCTGGTAATTTAACAGTAAGTGGTACTACAACATCAGTAAATACAGAAACTATAAATCTTGCTGATAACACTATTACTTTAAATAGTAATGAAGCAGGCACACCATCACAAGACGGTGGTATAGAGATTGAACGAGGAACATCTACAAATAAAACTTTAGTTTGGAACGAAACAGATGATAAATGGACTGTTGGTTCAGAAACATTTGTAGCAGGAACATTTGAAGGTGCCTTAACAGGTAATGTTACAGGTAACGTAACAGGTGATGTTACAGGTAATGCCGATACGGCAACTGCATTAGAAACTGCTAGAACAATTGCTGGTCAATCGTTTGATGGTTCAGCAAATATAACTATCGCTTCAACAGATTTATCTAATACGTCAAATATAACTTTAAATGACGCAACACAAACCTTAACTAATAAAACATTAACGTCACCTACAATTACAGGTACGGGTACGATTGCTGGTACATTCACAGGTAATATTACTGGAGATGTAACAGGTAACGCTGACACAGCAACAACATTAGCAACGGCTAGAACAATCGCTGGTCAGTCATTTGATGGTAGTGCAGACATAACTATTGCTTCAACTGATTTATCAGATACAGCTGATATTGCGTTACTGACTGCTACACAGACTTTGACAAACAAAACAATTGCTGCTGGATCAAACACGATTTCAGGCCTTACATCTTCACACTTTGCTAGTGCTGTTACATTAGTAATTAATGATTCAACTGGATCTGCTGTTAAGACAATTGTTGGTTCTGCAAGTTAATAATCAATTAATCTAAACCGATTTTTAGACACACCATAATTGCGTCTTTGCAACGCCTAATAATCGTATAAATAGTATAAAAGGATTAGTATGGCCAACCCAGCAACAAGAGAAGAATTAAAACAGTACGCTTTAAGAACATTAGGCAAGCCTGTCATTGAGATAAATGTAGATGACGATCAGGCTGAAGATAGAATAGATGAAGCGTTACAATATTTTGCTCAATATCATTATGATGGCGTTGAAAGAACATACCTTAAATATCAAGTAACTCAAGCAGACGTAGATAGAATTAAATCACCTACAGGTGATACTGCGTCAAGTGTTACTAAAAATTCAGTTACTACTGCATGGACTGAACAAAATAATTTCATAGTAGTACCAGAAGCTGTATTAGCAGTTACAAGAATATTCCCTCTATCAAATAGAGGTAATCAAAATATGTTTGATGTACGATATCAAATGAGATTAAATGATCTATATGATTTTTCATCTACTTCAATTATTCATTATGAAATGGTAATGAAACATTTAGATTTTTTAGACCACATATTAGTAGGTGAAAAACCTATTAGATTTAATCAATACAATAACAAATTATTTGTAGATATGGATTGGAAAACAGATATATCAGTAGGTGAGTATCTTGTTATTGAATGTTTTAGAAAATTAGACCCTACGGTTATGACAGACGTTTATAACGACATATACTTAAAAAGATATGTTACTGCATTACTTAAAAGACAATGGGGTGCGAATCTATCAAAATTTAATGGTGTTACTATGATTGGTGGTGTAACACTAAATGGTCAACAAATATTTTCAGAAGCTTTAGAAGATATAAGAAAATTAGAAGAAGAAATAAGAGGCACATACGAAACGCCTGTAACGTATATGATAGGATAAAACCATGCCAGTTAATCATTATTTTCAAGGTGGCAATGGTATAGGAAATGACTCTGAAAAAAGATTACACGAAGATTTAATCATAGAAGGTCTAAAAATTTACGGCCACGATTGTTACTATTTACCAAGAACACTTGTTAACCACGATTTAGTTTTAGGAGAAGATGTCCTATCTAAATTTGATCAATCATATATGTTAGAAATGTATATTGAAACAACTGAAGGATTTGCAGGTGAACAAGAATTAGTATCTAAATTTGGTTTAGAAATTAGAGAAGATACAACATTTATGATTTCTAAACGTAGATGGCAAAATCAAGTTGATAGTACAGCTACATTAATCAAAACAGGAAGACCAAACGAAGGTGATTTAGTTTATGTACCTTTAATGAACAGTTTTTTTGAAATACAGTTTGTTGAAGACCAAGAGCCATTTTTTCAATTAGGCAATTTGCCAGTTTATAAATTAAAAACAACTAGATTTGAATATAGTTCAGAAAAATTAAACACTGGTGTGCCAGAAATTGACGTTGCTGAAGATAGATTATCTATAGACCAATTACAACATCAATTAACATTAGAAGATGGTGGTGGTATCATGTTAGAGGATTCTGATACTACATTAAACACTATAAACTTCTTATTGACAGAAACACACGAAGATAAAAATCTTGCAACACAAACTAGAGATTATGCTGATAACGCCACGTACAATGCTGACGCTGGGTTTGATACTGCTAGTACAGGTGATGACATATTAGACTTTACAGAAAGAAACCCTTTCGGAGAGGTTGATGAAACATAATGTTTGGAAAACAATTTTACCACGAATCATTAAGAAAAATTGTTGTATCATTTGGTACAATATTCAATAACATTATCATTGTAAGAAAAGATGGTGATGGTGGTACAATACAAAGATTAAAAGTACCTCTTGCATATTCGCCTAAAGAAAAGTTTTTAACAAGATTAGAACAACAACCTAATTTAGATCAAAGAGAAATGGCAATGTCATTACCTCGTATGGGTTTTGAAATTGCTGGTTTGTCTTATGACTCATCTCGTAAGTTACAAAGAGTTGGTAAGTTTAAAAATGTAAATACTTCAGACGCAACTAAACAATATTATCAATACAATCCTGTACCTTACAATTTGTCATTTAACTTATATTCATTTACAGCAACTGCTGAAGATGGTCTATGTATTATAGAACAAATACTACCATACTTTCAACCAGACTATACAGTTACAGTAAATGCAATACCAAGTATGGGTATAAAAAGAGATGTACCGATAACACTAAATAGTGTTGATTATCAGGATACATATGATGGTTCATTTACACAAAGAAGAGCTGTAAACTATACATTAAACTTTACAGCAAAAACTTATCTATATGGCCCTATATATTCTAGTAAAGTTATTAAAACTGCTCAAACAGATTTATATAACGACACAGGCACTAGTGCAGAAAAAGAAGAAAGAATTGTTGTAGTTCCTAATCCGACAACTGCTGACGCTGATGATGATTTTGGATTTACAACAACTATAACGAATTATTAATTATGACTATAGATGAAAAAATAAACGAAGCTCTTGGTATCTCTAACGAGAAAATACTAACTAAAGCTGTTGTCAAAAAAGAATATACACCTCCTGTACCTAGGTTAGAAGATAAAAATAAAGAAGATGTGGACAATGATTACAAGTATAGTAGAGAAAACTATTACAATCTTATAGAACGAGGCCAAGACGCAATTCAAGGCATACTTGATATTGCAAACGAAAGTCAACACCCTAGAGCATACGAAGTTGCAGGTAACTTAATTAAACAAGTTGCTGACACAGTTGATAAGTTACAAGACTTGCAAGGTAAATTAAAAAATCTAAAAGACGTTCCAAATAAAACATCTACAAATATTAAACAAGCATTATTTGTTGGTTCTTCAGCAGAGTTACATAAAATGTTAAAGAATAAAAATAAAGATATTGAAAGTGAAGAAGACAAAGATTTTAAAAAGGTAAATCCTAATGACTGAAGCATATCTAGGTAACCCTAACCTATATAAAGCAAATCTACAACAAAGTTACACCGAAGATCAAGTAAGAGAGATTGCAAAGTGCATGGATGATCCTATACACTTTATAAAAACATATACTAGAATTGTAAATATTGATGAAGGTCTAGTACCTTTTAATATGTATGGTTTTCAGGAAAAAATGGTTAAGACATTCCATGAAAATCGTTTTTCTATTTGTAAACTACCAAGACAGTCAGGTAAGTCAACAACAATTATTGCATATCTATTACATCAAGTTATATTTAACGATAATATAAATGTGGCCATACTTGCCAACAAAAGTTCTACTGCTAGAGATTTATTAGGTAGACTTCAACTTGCATATGAAAACTTACCTAAATGGTTACAACAAGGTGTCTTAAACTGGAACAAAGGTTCACTTGAATTAGAAAACGGTTCAAAGATACTTGCAGCTGCAACATCAAGTTCCGCTATTCGAGGTGGTTCATTTAATATCATATTCCTTGATGAGTTTGCTTTCATACCTAATAACATATCTGAGCAATTTTTTAGTTCAGTATATCCTACAATTTCTTCTGGTAAATCTTCTAAAGTTATGATTGTATCTACACCACATGGTATGAATATGTTTTATAAACTGTGGAATGACGCAATACATGGAAGAAACGATTATAAACCTATTGAAGTACATTGGTCAGAGGTACCTGGTAGAGATGATAAGTGGAAAGAAGAAACAATTAGAAACACAAGTGAGGCACAATTTGCTACAGAGTTTGAGTGTGAGTTTGTAGGTTCAGTAGATACATTAATCAATCCATCTAAATTACGAAACTTATCACACAATACACCACTAGTATCTAACGAAGGTTTAGATATGTACGAAAGAGCAGAAAAAGGTAAAGATTATGTTATGACAGTTGACGTAGCACGTGGTACTGTAAGAGATTATTCTGCCTTTACTGTATTTGATGTAACACAAATGCCATATAAGTTGGTTGCAAAATTTAGAGATAACGAAATTAAACCTATATTATTTCCTCATACTATTGAGAAAGTCGCAAGAGCATATAACAATGCTCATATATGTGTTGAAGTAAATGATCTAGGACATCAAATAGCAGACGCTTTACAGTTTGAATTAGAATACACAAACTTATTAATGTGTATGATGAAAGGTAGAGCAGGTCAGATATTAGGTGGTGGTTTCAGTAAAAGAGGTACGCAATTAGGTGTACGTATGACCAAACAAGTAAAACGTATAGGTTGTTCTAACTTAAAATCATTGTTAGAAGGCGACAAGATATTGATAAATGATTTTCATACAATACAAGAGTTATCAACATTTGTAAGAAGAGGATCAGGTTGGCAAGCAGAGGAAGGTTCTAATGACGATTTAGTTATGTGTTGCGTTATATTTGCATGGATAACAAATCAAAGATATTTCAAAGAAATGACAGACCAAGATGTACGTGCTAGAATGTATGAAGAACAACAAAACGCAATAGAACAAGATATGGCACCCTTTGGTTTCATGGACAATGGTATGGAAGAAGAATATCAACAAGATGATAGTGGCGAAGTATGGCGGCCAGTTACCGTACGAAAAGGTGAGATATTATAAATATAAACGAGATTAATGATACCTATTAGCTAATAAGAGGAGAACAAACATATGGCATTTCAAGTTTCACCAGGTGTTCTCGTACAAGAGAGGGATTTAACAAACGTAATCCCAGCAGTGGCAACTACGATCGGTGCCGTTGCAGGACAATTCAATCAAGGACCTATGGACGAAGTTACGTCTATTAGTTCGGAGAAAGAATTAGTAGAAACGTTTGGTAAACCTGACTCTACAAACTTTGAATTTTGGTTTAGTGCTGCAAGTTTCTTGCAATACTCATCAAGTTTAAGGGTAGTACGAGCTGCAAACACTTCAAGTGTTAACGCTGTTGTATCTGGATCAGCATTAAGAATTAAGAACACAGATCATTATCAAAACGGTGACGGAAGTACAGGACCTTATAACGATGGTTCGGCTAACGTTGGCGAATGGGCTGCAAGAACAGCAGGCGCATGGGGTAATAACTTAAAAGTTTCAGTATGTCCGAGTGCAACGGCATATGAAACAGTAAATAAAACAACAACAAATGACGCTTCAACAGCAGTTGGAGATACAACTATCGTATTAACTTCAGGAACTGATTTTAATGTAGGTGATATTGTAAACTTCGGCGAGTCAGGTGGACATGAATATAGAGTTACAGATGTTTCAACAGACACTTTAACTTTTGTAAGACATCCATCAGGCACAGGCGGACTACACACAGCTGTTGCAAACGGTTCACAAGTAAGAAGAAGATGGCAATACTACGATCTAGTAGATAAAGCGCCAGGAACATCAACATACGCTTCTAATAGAAGTGGTGTAAATGACGAAATGCACATAGTAGTCGTTGATGAAGACGGTGGTATTACAGGTACTGCTGGTGAAGTTTTAGAAGTTTATGATTCAGTATCAAAAGGATCAGACGCTAAAACAGCACAAGGCGATACTAACTACTACGTTGACGTACTTTACAACCAATCAGAATACATCTATTGGATGGATCACGTTGCGACAGGAACAAATTGGGGTAGTGCAGTTGCAGGAATAACATTTACTGCTCTGTCAGCACCTTTTACTAGATCACTTATAGATGGTGCAGATGGTTCAACAGTAAGTACTGCTGAATTAAAAGCTGCTTACGAAAAATACAATGACGCTGATACTGTAGATGTTAACTTAATCATCGCTGGTAAAGGTGACGCTACACACATTGATAACTTAATTACAATCGCTGAAAACAGAAAAGACGCAATAGTATTTGTTTCTCCTGAAAGAACGGATGTAGTTAATGTTTCAAATAGTACTACTCAAACAACTAACGTAAAAAGTTTCTTTGACAGTATTAGATCATCATCATACGTTGTATTTGATAGTGGTTACAAATATACATACGACAAATATAATGACGTATTCAGATATGTTCCTTTAAATGGTGACATTGCTGGATTAGCTGCAAGAACAGACTTAATCGCAGACTCATGGTTCTCACCTGCTGGTTTCAACAGAGGAGTAATTAGAGGTGCAGTTAAACTTGCTTACAATCCAACACAAGGACAAAGAGATGAATTGTACAGAGCGAGAGTAAACCCAGTTGTAACATTACCAGGACAAGGTACTTTATTGTTTGGTGATAAAACTGGATTATCAACGCCGAGTGCTTTTGATAGAATAAACGTAAGAAGATTGTTTATTACTTTGGAGAAGGCAATATCAACAGCTTCTAAATTTCAACTATTTGAATTTAATGACGAGTTTACAAGAGCTCAATTTAGAAACATAGTTGAACCATTCCTAAGAGATGTACAAGGTAGAAGGGGTGTTACAGACTTTAGAGTAGTTTGTGATTCTTCTAATAACACTGCTAATGTCATTGATAGTAATGAGTTTAGAGCTGATATATTTGTTAAACCAAATAGATCAATCAACTTTATACAACTACAATTCGTTGCGACACGATCAGGCGCCGCATTTGAAGAAGTGGTAGGAGGATAAACACATGCCAAATATAAATGACTTTAAAGCTAAGTTAAGAGGCGGTGGAGCTCGTGCCAATCAGTTTAGAGTAACAATGCCTTTTCCTGGTTTTGCTGCTGTAGGTGGTGAAACAGAAACTATGAGTTTCTTAACTACATCTACATCTTTACCAGGAATGACTGTAACGGAAGTTGCAATACCATTTAGAGGTAGGGAGTTATATGTTGCAGGTGATAGAACATTTGCTACATGGACTACAACTATTCTAAATGATACTAACTTCTTAATACGTAACGCTTACGAAAGATGGTTAAACGGTATCAACAATATGTCAGATAACGAGGGGTTAGTAAATCCTGTTGATTATCAAGTTGACGCATTTGTAGATCAGTTAGACCGAAATGGTAACGTGATTAAATCATACACATTCAGAGGAATGTTTCCAACAACTCTGGATGATATTGCTCTATCGTATAGTGATAACAACTCCGTAGAGAGTTTTACTGCTACACATAGATACCAATACTTTGAAACAAACACTACTACTTAATACCGTTATAAGTATTAATAGTAATAGGAGAAATTAAATTATGGCTGAACTGTTTGGGTTTAAGATAGAGCGTTTAAAAGACGCTACAACCGATCCAAGACAAAATATAGTTCCACCTCAAGCGGAAGACGGTACACAAACCGTCCCCGCTGGTGGGTTTTTTGCGTCTTATGGCGGATTTGATGTAACGGCTAGAAACGAGCTAGACTTAATAAGAAGATATAGAGAAGTATCACTTCATCCCGAGTGTGACCTTGCAATAGAGGATATCATATCTGAAGCAATCGTATCAAATGAAAATCAACAATCTGTACAATTAGATTTAAGTAAAATTGAGTACAGCGAATCTATCAAAAAGAAAATAAGAGAATCATTCCATGAAGTATTAAAGTTATTAAACTTTGATATAAAAGGCCACGACATCTTTAGAAGATGGTACGTAGATGGTAGATTATACTATCATAAAATTATAGACAAAGATAGTCCTAGGCTAGGAATTACAGAATTAAGATATATAGACCCTCGGAAAATCAAAAAGATTAGAGAGGTTAGAAAGCAAAGAACAGATGGTATGCCTTCTTCATTTGCTTTTGAAAACAAATTCCAAGAATATTATATATTCAACGAAAGAGGAATACACCCGACTGCTACATCTAACGCAGGTGGGTTAAGAATAGCACCAGATGCTATTTCGTTTTGTCCGTCTGGTTTAATAGATCAGCAGGCAAATCAAGTTTTATCTTATTTACACAAGGCAATTAAACCTGTCAATCAATTAAGAATGATTGAAGACGCTGTTGTAATATACAGAATTGCTCGTGCACCAGAAAGAAGAATATTCTATATTGATGTAGGTAACTTACCTAAAATTAAGGCTGAACAATATTTAAGAGATGTTATGGCTAGATATAGAAACAAACTTGTATATGACGCAAGTACAGGTGAAATTAAAGACGATAGAAATCAGATGAGTATGTTAGAAGACTTTTGGTTACCTCGTAGAGAAGGTGGGAGAGGAACTGAAATTACTACATTACCTGGTGGTCAAAACTTAGGTGAAATACAAGATATAGAATACTTCCAAAAGAAACTATATCGTTCTCTTAATATACCAATTAGTAGATTAGAAGGTGGTCAAGGATTTAATCTAGGTCGTGCAGCTGAAATTAGTAGAGATGAAGTTAAGTTTACTAAATTTGTAGGCAGACTACGTAAAAAATTCTGTATGCTTTTCCATGATCTATTAAAAACACAATTAATATTAAAAGGTGTTATTGCTCCAGAAGAATGGGACAGTATGCAAGGCGATATTACATATTCTTTCTTACAAGATGGTTACTTTGCTGAATTAAAACACAGCGAAATGATGAGAGAAAGAGTTATGCTCGCTCAACAACTAGAAGGGTATGTTGGTAGATATTTCTCTAATGAGTATATACGAACCAAGATATTAAAACAAAATGAAACAGAAATTGATGAAATTGATAAACAAATTAAAGAAGAAGGTTCTGAAGGACAAGCCGAAGAAGTCCCAGCCATCACGCCTAAAAAAGAAACGAATGGCAGTAAAGAAAAAGAACCAACATTAAAACCAAAAGAAGGAGAAAAAGATGTCGGAAGAAGTAATTAGATATGGTGCTGGTGGCGTTCCTTACGTAAAGAAAACAGAAGCACCTAAGGAAGAAGTTAAAGAAGAAGTAATATCTGAAATTTTAACAAAGAATCCTAACAAAGAAAAAAAATCTGAAACTACTAAAGAAAAAAAGTAATAGGAGATAAATAATATTATGAGTAAAGAAAATTTAAACAAGTTTGTTAATTCACTACAACAAGGTGACGCTAAACAGGCAGGAGATGACTTAAAAAATGCTCTTGCAGATAAAGTTAGTGCAGCCTTAGATGACGCTAAAGTTGATGTGGCAAAGTCAGTATTTACAGGACAACAAGGCGCAGACGCTCCAGAAGCGAATGTGTTTAGTGGTAATGATATAAGTGCTGAAACTCCTGCACCAGAGGTAGCTAGTGATGAAGTGGCTCAGTAATTTTATCAAAGATAATATAACTGAAGGCAACGATTATAAGCGTACTAGACAGTACAACAAACTCACGCCTAAAATGAAGCGTGCTGTAGATATGATATTCAGAGCTGCTGATAAAGACGCAGATGTAATATCTAATTTTGAAAAAAATGTCAATACAGCTGCAAAACAATTTGGTGTAAGTAAACAAGATTTAATGACGTATTTTGATAAAGAAACGTTAACAATTTTAAGGAGATAGAAATGGGAACATTTATAATAAAAGGAACCGCTATTGAAGGTACATTGACTGATAATTCAATCGACAATTCACCTTTTGTAAGAGTAGTTGCTACTGCTGCTACAAATACTATTACAGTAAAAGATGGCAGTACTACTTTAGGTACAACTTTATTACATTCTGCTGGCGATGAAATTACGATAGAAAAACATCCTAAACATACAATTTCATCAAGTGATGATATAAGTGCTACTGCTGTAGGCGTAGGACACTAACATGGCTGATACAGTATCTACACAAACATTAACAGATACGACAGGCGTAAAGTTTGCCGTTAAGATGACTAACTTTTCTGACGGTACAGGTGAAACTTTAGTTAAAAAAGTTGACGCTAGCGAAACAACTTTTATGACTGAAGACGGTAATCGTAAAATATCAAAAATCTTTTATTCAATAAACACTGCTAATCCTAAATCAGCAGTTGAATTGATATGGGATGGTACAGATAATGCAACGGCAGTTTTGTTGTCTGGTCAAGGTTTTTGGGACTTACGTGCCGATGGAAACGAGATTTTAAACAACGCAACAACACCTACAGGTGATGTTTTGCTTTCTACAAAAAACTTTGCAAACGGTGATAATTATACGATTTTAGTGGTTTTCAGATAGCAATTTGTATAAATATTAGAGAGAAATTAGAGATAGATACAAATGAAGTTAATTACCGAAGAAATATCAAACGCAGAATATATCGTAGAAGAAAAAAATGGTAAAAGAAATTATTCCATTAAAGGTATATTCATGCAATCAGACGTTAAGAATAGGAATGGAAGAATCTATCCTAAAGAAATCTTACAAAAAGAAGTTGTAAGATACAATAGAGAGTTCATCAATAAAAGCAGAGCATTCGGCGAACTTGGTCATCCTGATGGCCCGACAGTAAATTTAGAAAGAGTTTCGCATATGATTAAGGCTTTGTATCCAGAAGGCGCAAATTTTATAGGTGAAGCACGAGTTTTAGATACCCCATATGGAAAAATAGTGAAAAGTTTAATTGACGAGGGTGCAAAATTAGGTGTTTCAAGTAGAGGAATGGGTACACTTGCAAATGTAGGTGGTGCCAATGTAGTTAAAGACGATTTTTACCTTGCGACCGCGGCTGATATAGTCGCAGACCCAAGTGCTCCAGACGCTTTCGTAGAAGGCATTATGGAAGGCAAAGAGTGGGTTTGGAATAATGGGATTTTGAAAGAGCAAGAAGTAAACGAATTAAAGTTACAAGTAGAAAGTAAAGAGAGAATGGCAAGAGCAGAAAAGAATGCTCAAGTATTCGAATCTTTTCTTAAAAAACTGTAATTTTATAAATAGTAATTGACTCATTCCGAGAGGATTGGTGCATTTATTTTACAACAACAAGAAAAACTATTGAGGAGATAGAACGATGGCTGACAATACTGTGGCAGATTTGCCAACAAAAAATGCAGCTCCAGCTGAACCAGCAAAGTCGTTACAGGCAACTGTACAACAAGTGATGAATAAAGCAATCACTTCACCGACTGACGCAAAAGTAGATTTCGCACAAGGGGTTAACCACATTACAGGTGACCCACATCAAAAAAGTGCAGGTACAGCGGACGCAATGCCTACTCTCTCTGCTGAAAAAGAGCCTAAAAAAGATATTCAGGCTACTTACGAAGCTGATGAGAAAAAGGACGAAAAAGAAAAAGAAGATATGAAAGAAGCAGAACACTCTAAAGATGATGAGAAGAAAAAAGAAGATGTGAAAGAGGGTGAAATGCCAGCTGGTCTTAAAAAATACCTAGATAAAAAGGATGATAAAGAAGACGAGAAAAAAGAAGAAAAAGAAGACAAGAAAGACGTTAAAGAAGCTGAAGACAAAGAAGACGTTAAAGAATCTGAGTCAAAAGAAGATGAAAAGAAAAAAGAAGAGTCTTATGATGACAAGAAAAAAGACGTTAAAGAAGCAGAAGAAAAAGAAGATGAAAAAGAAGTGAAAAAAGAAATGTCTGCTAAAGATAAAGTAAAAGACATGGATATGAAAGAAGACGTTGCTGCTCTAACTGATGGTGAAGAACTATCGGAAGAGTTTAAACAAAAAGCTTCTACTATATTTGAAGCTGCTGTTAAAGCAAAACTTGTTGAAGAAATAGAAAATTTAGAGAGCGAATACGAAACTAAGGTTAATGAGAAAGTTGAAGAAACTAAATCAGAAATCGTAGAAAAAGTTGACGCTTACCTAAACTATGTTGTCGAGGAGTGGATGAAAGAAAACGAATTGGCAATAGAAAAAGGTTTAAGAGCTGAGATTACTGAAGATTTTATCGGTGGTCTTAAATCTTTATTTGAATCTCACTACATCAATGTTCCACAAGAGAAGTATGATGTGATTGAGGCTCAGACTGCTGAGATAGAGAAGTTAAAAGAAGAAGTTAACCAAACTATTGAGAAAAACGTTGAGTTAAATCAGGCAATCGGTCAACACGTAAGAGCAGATATTATCAATGATGTATCATCTGATCTTGCTGAAACTGAATCTGAAAAACTTAAAGGTTTAGCAGAAAGTATTGAATACAAAGACGCTGACAGTTTTAGAACAAGTATAGAAACATTAAAAAATTCTTACTTCCCTAAAACAAAAGCGAGTGATAACGAATCTAATGAAGTAGCAGAAAACAATGCTGGCTCTATGAATGAGTCAATGGCTGCATATACTGCTGCAATTAGTAAATCAAAGAAAAACCCATACGTAAAGTAAGGGTTAGTTAATTAACTAAAAAGAAGGAGAGATAGAAAAATGTTTTTATCTGAATCAATGCAAAACAAGTGGCAGCCCGTTTTAGACCATCCTGATCTTCCTGAGGTCAAAGATAGTTATAAAAGAGCCGTTACTTCAATGATATTAGAGAACCAAGAAAAGTCGCTTAAAGAAGACGCTGCTTTCTTATCAGAAGCTGCGCCAACTAACGCAACAGGTTCTTCAATACAAAACTGGAATCCTATTTTAATTAGCTTAGTAAGAAGAGCAATGCCTAACCTTATCGCATACGATATCGCTGGTGTTCAACCTATGTCAGGCCCAACTGGTCTGATCTTCGCAATGAGAAGCAGATATGCCTCTCAAAGTGGTGGTGAAGCTCTTTTTGACGAAGCTGATACAGACTTTAGTGGTAGAAATGCTGCTGGATCATCTGTAAATGCTAAAACAGGCCCAGCACAAACTGGTGAAAACCCAGCTGTTCTTAATGACTCAATCGGTACTTCTACTGGTTACACAACTGGTACTGGTATGACTACTGACTATGCTGAAGCACTAGGTGATGCTTCCACTAACGCATTTGCTGAAATGGCATTCTCAATTGAGAAGTCAACGGTAACTGCGAAAAGCAGAGCATTAAAGGCTGAGTACACTATGGAATTAGCACAGGACCTTAAAGCAATTCACGGCTTAGACGCTGAAACTGAATTGTCTAACATATTATCTGCTGAAATCTTAGCTGAGATCAACAGAGAAGTAGTTAGAACAGTTTATAGAACTGCTGAAGTAGGTGCTGCTGATAATGACAACTCACACGCTGCAATTAACACAACAACTGCTGGTATATTTGACCTTGACACAGACTCTAATGGTAGATGGTCTGTTGAAAGATTCAAAGGTCTTATGTTCCAACTAGAGAGAGATGCAAACACAATCGCTCAGAGAACCAGAAGAGGAAAAGGTAACATGATTATCTGTTCTTCAGATGTTGCCTCTGCATTACAAATGGCGGGTGTTTTGGATTACACTCCTGCATTAAACAACAACTTAAACATTGACGATACTGGTAATACTTTTGCTGGTGTATTAAATGGTAAGTACAAAGTTTACATTGACCCATATGCTGCTAACATGGCAAGCAATGCGTCACCTACTAAACAGTACTACGTTGTTGGTTACAAAGGAACTTCTCCATACGACGCTGGTTTATTCTATTGTCCGTATGTACCTCTACAAATGGTTAGAGCAGTAGGTCAGGATAACTTCCAACCGAAAATCGGTTTCAAAACTAGATACGGTATGGTTGCTAATCCATTTGCTGGTGCTTCTGCGTCAGGAAATATTACTGCTGACGGTGTTGGTGCAATCAACGCTAACAGATACTACAGACGTGTTCAAGTTACGAACATCATGTAATATTTGTTGAGAAACAAATTTAAGAAGGGCGCTTCGGCGCCCTTTTTTTTTAGCATAAATAAAAGTAGATTATGTTTTATACTGAAAGAATAACAATTTATAAAGAAATACCCATGTTGAAAAAAACACCATTTAAAGAGCTTCTAGGAATATTAGTAGTAGGTAGTATTATTACGTTATTAGCATTAGGTCTTAATTATTTAAATCCTAAGCCAAATGTATTAGAAGAATTAGAAGAAAAAATTAAAAAAGTAGAACAAAAAGAAATTGTTTTAACTGAACCTGAAAAACAACTAGAAAAACAAGCTACAGAAAAAGAATGGCAAGAAGTAGATAAACAAACAGATAAATAGCTGTATGACAGTAACAAACTCATACACTAGACAACCAACTAAACTGGACTATGCTAGTCCTACACAGTTTAAGTTTTCTATAATCAAGTTACCTAAAGTAGAATATTTTTGTACTACAGCAAATGTGCCTGGTATTACACTAGGTTCATCAGCACAAGCTACACCTTTTAAAGATATACCTATACCTGGTGATAAACTAGATTACGATACATTAAACATACAGTTTTTAGTAGATGAAAATTTAGAAAACTATAGAGAGATACATGGTTGGATGACTGGTCTTGGATTTCCTAAAGATCATTCACAATTTAGATCATTACAGGCTGCAGGATCAGACAGATATCCTACAACAACAAGCGAAACTTACAATAAAGAATTGGGACAAGTTGTAAAACAAACTTCAGATGATGGTGGTTTGTATTCAGACGCTACATTGTTTATATTAACAAGTAAAAACAATTCAAATATAGAAGTACGTTTTAGAGATATTTACCCAATATCATTATCTGGTTTAGATTACAATCAACAAGCAACAGATGTAAATTACTTAACAGCAAGTGTAACGTTTCAATATAAACTTTATGAGTTTGCTAATGTAAGTGGTAGTGACACATTAGAAACAACTACTTAATTATAACATATATAATATTATGACAGTACGTGTAAGACCTAGAGATTTAAAACTTCCCGAATATATGACAAGAGGTGGTCCAGGCGACCTATCAATGCCAGGTAACGTCAACACTACAGAATGGTGGCGACCTGAAAACATGTCAGAGCTTGGCAAAAAGAAAGCTGCTGAAAAAGGATCAATAGTAGAACAAGCAAAAAGTAAAGAAATATTTTGGTGTGGTATACCTTTTACACAATTATATAACGAAATAGATGGTAGATATCAAGCGTGTTGTTTTGCAGAACCTGATAAAGTTAGTACCATAAAAAATACTTCTTTAAAAGATTGGATGCACAAAAGTGCTTATATGAATGTATTGAGAAAAGAAATGACAACACCTATAAAGGAACAAAAAGATCCTTTAAAATGGACTAAAAAACTTTGTACAAGATGTGTTACAGATGAAGAAAAATATGGCAGATCCAGAAGAACAAATTGTTTAAAAATTCACACAAATAATCATTGGTTCTGGGACGACATTGAGCACATAGCAGATAGATTTAGAAAAACAGGTGAATATAAACTTGATAGAAGGGTATTAGAAATACAATTAAAGATATATGGCTCAGAGTGTAATTTAGATTGTTTTATGTGTCTTCATGCTAACTCAACTACAAGAATGAAAGTAGCAGAAAGTGGTGTATGGAACAATGAAATATGGACTGAAGAAAACGCAGGTGTTGGTATACAAGAATCAAACGAATTAAAATCAAAATATAAATTAGTAGGTAAAAAACTAAAGAAAGTATTAGAAGATAATACTCCAGGTTCTATAGAACAAATATTAGAATTAGCACCTTACACACGTAGTATAAAAATTATAGGTGGTGAACCACTTATTATGAAAAGACAATATGAGATGTTACAGGCCTTAATAGATAGTGGCGATTCAAAAGAAATTATTATAAAATTTCAAACAAACATGACAAAAATGGCAAGAGGTAAACATAATATGTTTAAGTATATACCCCATTTTAAACTTGTAACTATGGTTGGTTCTGTAGATGGTGTAGGTAAAACTATTGAGTATATGAGAAGAAGAACAGATTGGCCTGAACTAGTTGACAATATAGAAAAAATCAAAAAATATCCTAATGCAGTTGTAGATTTCAATGGTCTAGTTTCTTTTTTAAGTGTTATGAGATTTTATGAAGTTATAGATTGGTGCAAAGACAATCCTGTTATAGATCAAATCAATTGGGCTATGTTAGAAAACCCAAAACATTTTGCAGTACATAATTTACCTAAAAAAATAAAAGATGATTTAATAATAAAATATTCAAAGTTTCCCGATATTGTAGCTGCATTAGAAAAGAAACCTGATTCAGATGTAAATATACAAGATACATTTCAATACTTGTTGCAACAAGACAGGTACTATGTAGGCACTAAATGGGAATCACATTTGTTTGATGTATTTCCTGAACTAGAAGAATTTTACGACCCTAACTATAAGTCACCAAACGAGTTAGATAGAAGGATGCAAACGGAATTAAAAAAAGGTATTGATAAGGCATATGAAATCCCAGACTTATTAACTTAATATATACTATAACAATATAATGGAGATATTATGACATTTGACGAACTACAGGCACTCGCCGATGAAGACCTAAAAATAAATGATACTGAACTTGATTTAGAATCATTAAAAACACCACAACTACACAACAAGTATATGAAGTTTCATAATCAATATACTAATCTATTGAAGAAGGCTGAGCAAGACTTGGCAAGATTAACAAGAGAAAAATGGGAATACTATACAGGCAAGGCAGACCCTAGTGTGTATCAAGTAAAACCTTTTAATTTAAAAATATTAAAACAAGATGTTGACAAATATCTTAAATCAGATGATGAACTTATTAAGTTAGATCAAAAAGTAACTTATATACAAAGTGTTGTTGACTACCTAGATAGAACAGTTAAGATTATTTCTAATCGTGGTTTTCAAATAAAGAACGCTATAGACTGGCGTAAGTTTACATCTGGCGTAATCTAAAATGCAAAACATCATAGTTGACAAGGTCAATGACGTGTACCTACGTATTGACGCAGACGCAAGCATCCGTAGAGAGTTATCAGATTATTTCTCGTTTGAAGTACCTGGTTACAAGTTTACACCTCAATTTCGTAATAGAGTTTGGGATGGTAAAATACGGTTATACTCGTATGCTACAGGTCAATTATATGTTGGATTATATCCTTATCTAAAAGACTGGTGTAAGAAGAAAGATGTACATATAGTCGAATCTAGTGAAATCCTTGCACATAGCAACGTCACAGCCGCCGATATAGACGGCTTAATCAAGTCTTACGATCTGTCTATCACTCCGAGGGACTATCAAATTAAGGCTTTTAAGTTTGCATTAGAATATGAAAGAGGTCTAGTTTTATCTCCGACTGCCTCTGGTAAATCACTTATTATATACATGCTTGTCAGGCACTATATGAATATGATAAACAACAATATTCTAATCATTGTGCCAACAACATCATTAGTAGAACAATTATACAAAGATTTTAAAGACTATGGTTTTGATGTAGAAACAAATGTCAGTAGAAAATATCATGGTTATGATATAGATGAAGATAAACGTATAGTAGTATCAACATGGCAATCACTATACAAAATGCCTAAACAATTTTTTGAAGACTATGGTGCAGTTATAGGTGACGAGGCACACTTATTTAAGGCTGTATCATTGACAAAGATAATGACTAAACTAACAGATTGTAAATATAGAATAGGTCTTACAGGTACGTTAGATGATAGTAAAACACACAAGTTAGTATTGACAGGTCTATTTGGTATGGTCAACAAGGTTGTATCTACTTCAGAATTGATTGAAAGAAAACAACTTGCAAATCTAAAAATAAAATGTCTGAACTTAAAGTATCCTGAAACAGAAGCTAAAAAAGTATATGGTGTAAAATACTTTGAAGAACTAGAATACTTAACTCAAAATAATGCTCGTAATAAATACATACGAAATCTAACCTTAGCACTTAATGGTAATACATTGTGTCTATTTCAACTTGTTGAAAAACACGGAGAGATTTTATATAAATTAATTAAAGAAAAAGTAGACCCAAAGCGAAAAGTGTTTTTCGTTTATGGGGGAACTGAAACAAATGATAGAGAAAAAATCAGAGCCATTACAGAAAAGTCGGATAACGCAATTATTATCGCTTCTTTCGGCACCTTTAGCACTGGTATCAATATTCGTAATTTACACAATATTGTTTTTAGTAGCCCTAGTAAATCACCTATAAGAATATTACAATCTATAGGACGTGGGCTTCGTGTCGGCGATAAGAAACAGTCTGCTACAGTCTATGATATTTCAGACGACCTTACATACAAAGATAAAAAGAACTTCACATTAACACACTTTCAGGAAAGAGTTAACATCTATAATAGAGAAGGCTTTGACTATGAAATACACAGCGTGGATTTAAAATGATTTCAGACGAAGACTTTAAGTTTTTATTACAAGAAAGCAATGGCTGTAAAAAGGCATTAGAGATAGGTACAGGTACGGGCAAAAGTTCCGCAGCTTTAAAACTAAATTGTGAGGTGTACTCCATTGACAGAAACGATATATTTGAATATAATATAGATATAAACAGATTTATATGTGAAAGCAAAGATTATTGGAATGACTATCTACATTATGACTTTGATTTTGTTTTCATTGATGGCTCTATAGGTAAAGGTGATTGTGAAGAAATACTTAAACGTACAAAGGACTCTTTTAAAATTGTATTCCATGATTACATACCAGGTGAAAAAGATAAGAATACAAACAAAGGTTATTATAATATGAAGGCTTTTAAACAATGTGCTATAGAACAATACGATATAATTCAACATACTGGCGGCTCTCATTGTGCCATACTAACGCTTAAGAAAGATAAATAGTTATATGATTAATCGTACTGAAGATAAACAGGTTAAGATAATCAGACTGGTTTCTGGAGAGGAAATCTGTTGTAAGTTTCCTTTACATAAAAATCAACTACCTGAAAACTCTAAACTATTAAGGTTACAAGAACCTATGCTAATCAAATACGTACCTCGTATTACTGAACAAGGTATATCTGATTATATTGCACTAGTAAAATGGGTTGGTTTTACAGATGAGAAAATAGTTACTATTCCTGTTGATAAAATTATTACAATATGCAATGCCACACCAGCATTTACTAAAAGATATAGTGATCTTTCACACTCACTAGAACACGCAAAACAGGCCTTACCAGGATTTATTGAAAGAGAAATGTCGGAAGAGGAGTTAGATAACGCCGCTTCCAATTATGAGAATGATATAACAAAAGATGATATAAAAGAAGTCGCTGACTTACTTAAAATGCCTTCAAAGAAGTTGCACTAGAGGGTAGCTAGGTATTCTCGGTAACAACCCACATGGGTATTATAACAACAGAATTAGATTATGTCAAGCACCAATGAAGATTAGATTTTACAAAAGACTAGATGGCATGAGATGGCTGGGTTTCATACTCGCTATGATAGGTGCCTACATACTCTCAAATGCAGACCCTAACACACAATGGGTGGGTTGGGCAATTGCTACAGTATCCTGTACAATATGGATATACATGGGCATAAAAGATAAAGATATACCTAGAGCATTAATGGAACTTATGTATTTACTGCTTGCTTTAAGAGCAATATATAACTGGATGATGTGATAGGTCCTTGACAATAACAAAGAATGTGATATAATTAAACTATGACTAAAACTAGAAAAAGATCAGCACATTATGTAGATAACAAAAAGTTTCTACAGGCGATGATAGAGTATAAGGATAAGTGTGATAAGGCAGAAAAAAGAAAAAGAAAAGCACCACCTGTCACTAATTACATAGGTGAATGTTTTTTAAAGATTGCGAATCACTTATCTTACAGACCTAATTTTATTAACTATACATTTAGAGATGATATGATTTCTGATGGTATAGAAAACTGTTTACAATATCTTAAAAACTTTAATCCTGCAAAGTCTAATAATCCTTTTGCTTACTTTACGCAAATAATATATTATGCTTTTATTAGAAGAATACAGAAAGAGAAAAAACAAACTAACATTAAATATAAAATGATAGAACAAGGAGGTATAGATGAATTTTCTGTACTACCTGGTGATACAAACAACGATTACAAAAACCAGTTTTTAGAATTTTTAAGAAAGAATAAACCATCAACTGAAGAACCACAAAAGAACGAAATTAAAATAAAGAAAAGAAAAAAAAGAACCTATACAAGTGTTTTAGACGTATAATGAAGATCGCACTATTGAATGATACACACTTCGGTGTTCGTAATGACAGCGAAGCGTTTAGAAAATATCAGCTTAGATTTTATAATGAAATCTTTTTTCCATACCTAAAAGAAAACAATATTAATACATTGGTACATTTAGGTGATGTTGTAGATAGAAGAAAGTTTATTAACTTTCAAACTGCTTCTATTTTTAGAGAACAATTTTGGGATAGATTATATAAAGAAAAGATTGATACACATATCATTATAGGTAACCACGATACCTATTTTAAAAATACAAACAACGTAAATGCTATAGAAAATCTATACTCATCATTTGATAAAGTACACGAACCATTTATCTATACTAAATCAACTGTTGTAGAGTTTGATGGTACACCTATATTATTTGTACCTTGGATTTGTGATGACAACTACGATCACTCTATGGAAACGTTAAGAACAGCAAAAGCAGAAATTGTAATGGGCCATTTAGAAGTCAAAGGTGTAGAAATGCAAAATGGCGTAATCAATGAACACGGTTTATCAAAATCAGATTTTAGTAGATATGATAGAGTAATATCAGGACACTTTCATAAACATACAGATGATGGTCAGATACACTACAATGGTGCTCAATATGAGATGACATGGTCAGATTACCAAGACCCTAAAGGTTTTCATATCTTTGATACAGAAACAAGAGAAATAGAAAGAGTTATTAACCCTCTAACTATACACAAAAAGATAATATATGATGATAAAAAACATGACTATAAAAATTTTGACATACAACCATACAACGAACACTTTATTAAATTAATCGTTTTACAGAAAACAGATAACGAGCTATTTGACAAATTTGTAGAAAGGTTGTATAATGAGATAAGTGTACATGATTTAAATATTGTAGAGGATTATTCTGATATTAAAGCTAGCGTAAGAGAAGACATATTAGAAATGGGCGAAGATACAGTTACATTCCTAAATAATTATGTAGATCAATTAGAAACAGATATAAACAAAACAAAGTTAAAGGAATACTTAAAGTCAATTTACATAGAAGCTAACGACAACAACGTATGATATATTTTAAAAAATTAAGATGGCGTAACTTTCTATCTACAGGTAATCAATTTATAGAAGTAGATTTAAGAAAGGCACCATCAACATTAATTATTGGTATGAACGGTGCAGGTAAATCAACTTTACTTGACGCATTATGTTTTGCTTTGTTTAATCGTGCCTTTAGAGATATAAAGAAAGAACAACTTGTAAATACTATCAATCAAAATGATTGTGAAATAGAAGTAGAATTTGAAACAAGCAACAAACAATACAAAGTAGTAAGAGGTATTAAACCTAATAAGTTTGAAGTTTATTGTAATGACGTATTGTTAAACCAAGACGCTTCTAATTTAGATTATCAAAATGCTTTAGAACAAACCATTTTAAAATGTAACTATCGTGCTTTCTGCCAGGTGGTCATCCTTGGATCAACATCATACGAACCATTTATGCACTTACGAGCAAGATATAGACGAGAGGTTGTAGAAGAAATATTAGACATAAGAGTATTCTCACATATGGATTTATTGTTAAGACAGAAACAAGGTGAGTTAAGTAAGGCTGTTATTGATGTAAAACATAGATATGATTTGATGACAGAAAAATACGAATTACAAAAGGCTCATTTTGAACAAATACAAAATAGAGATAATACAGATATAGAAGACCGTAGAAAACAACTAAAAGAAAACGAGCAAAGTAATTATGAATATAATCAAAAGTTACAAACACTAAACGAAAAAATTATATCCACAAAAGCAGAGATATGGGGTAGTGAAAAAGTACTTAAAAAAGAAAAAGAATTAGATAAGTTAGAAACAAAGATAGAACATAATTTAGAAACACATAAAAAAGATGTTAGTTTTTTTGAAACAAATGACAACTGTCCTACGTGTACACAACCTATCAATGAAAGATTCAAACAAACAAAAATTTACGAAGGTAGAAAAAAGATTAGCGAACTAGAAGACGGATTGCAGAAACTAACGGCCGAGATGGGGAAAACACAAGAACAAATTAAACAATACAAAGCAGTAGAAAAAAGATTAAATGATTTAGATATATCTGTTGCAAAAGTAAATACATCCATTTCAGAAATCAATAGACACTCAAATAGATTAGATACAGAAATTGCTAAATTTGAAAATGCTGATACTAATACAAACGTTATACAAAAAGAATTAGAACAAATAAAAGAAGACTTAAAATTAGTAAACGTAGAAAAACAAAAGGCTGTAGAAGAAAAAAAATATATTGATATTGCTAGAGAAATATTAAATGACACAGGTGTTAAGGCAAACATTATTAAGAAGTATCTGCCAATAATGAATAATTTAATTAATAAGTACTTACAATCTATGGACTTCTTTGTTAACTTTGAACTAGATGAAGAATTTAACGAAACAATAAAAAGTAGATATAGAGATACGTTTAATTATAATAGTTTTAGTGAAGGTGAGAAATTAAGAATAGACCTTGCGTTATTATTTACATGGCGTACAATTGCTAAAATGAAAAATAGTACAAATACAAATCTATTAATACTAGATGAAATATTTGATAGTAGTTTAGATGGTCAAGGTACCGAAGACTTCTTTAAAATACTTAAAACATTAACAAATGAAAATACATTTATTATATCTCACAAAGGCGATATACTATTTGATAAATTTACAAATATAATTAAGTTTGAAAAATACAAAAACTTTACAAGGATAGCAGCATGATATACACATTGTTACCACCAACAGCACCAGAGGTACTATCATCAATAGCACCGTTTGATATAGACACATTTAAAAAACAAGAAAAGATAAGTGTTACAGAATTTTGTAACAACATGTTTGAAACAATGAAAAACTATGGTGGTATAGGTCTATCAGCAAATCAAGTAGGCAAACCATATCGTATGTTTGTAATGGGTGATAATTTAAATATAAACAAAGGTCAGAAATGGGTATGTATCAATCCTGAAATTACAGACATGAGTAAAGAAACGATTAGATACAAAGAAGGTTGTTTAACTTTTCCTTTCTTATTTTTAGATATAGAAAGACCACAAAAAATAAAAGTTAAATACTTAAATGAACAACTAGAAACAGTAGAAGAACATTTTGATGGCATTGTAAGTAGATGTTATCAACACGAATTAGACCATATGCAAGGAACAGTATTTACAGAATTAGTTAGTAAATTAAAATTAAATATGGCTCTAAAAAAGAGAGATAAAGAAATAAAAAGGGTTACAAAATTATGGCAACAAAAGTCTTAAAAGAATTAGATTTACCTGAATACGTACAACCATTAGATACAACTATAAAATTTTTAAATAACTTATCGTATTCAGCAGTAAAAACAAAATACAATGCAAAGGGTGATTGGGATGCTGTATCAATCAGAGGATATAGTGATGACATAAGTAACATTTTAAAACCTGGCGTACTAAAGTCAGATGTAGAACCAGCAGAATTAAGATGGACAAGTCTATATGAAGAACCTGATCTATTACCTTTAAAAGAAATACTATCTCATATACCAGCAGAGTTTGAACGTGTAAGAGTTATGCGATTAAAAGCAGGTACAACTATAAAGAAACATACAGACAAAGTAGATAAAGAAATAAAACAAGGCAAGATTGTAAGATTACATGTACCATTAAAAACAAATCAACATGTACATTTTTATCTATGGGAAGGTAAGAAAGAAAATCATTTTACTTTACAAGTAGGAAAATATTATTATGTAGATGTAACAGCTGCTCATGCTGTACATAATAAAGCAGATTTTGACAGATTACATTTAGTTATAGATTGTTACATGAATCCTAGATTAGAAAATTTATTAAAACAAGCAGAGGAGTTTGATGATATTAGCAGTCCCATCGGATTTTGATAAAGTAAAGTCTATATTTTATAGCCATAAGAAATGGTTTCCACATGTACGTACAGATTATATGAAACGTATGATAGATAAAAAACAACTGATATTAGAAGATGGTATATTGATTACCTTTCATCACGCAAAACGAAGACAAAAGATAGGCGATGTACAACTACAAAAAGGCGATACTGTATTACACCAGATTGCAAGTGATTCGCCAGGTTCTGGTACTGCTCAGGCTGTACTAAACAATTTCTTTAATTATTGCCCTAGTGACGTGTTTTTATCAGTAAGAGCTGACAACTTGACAGCTAACAAGTTTTATGTTAAAATGAATATGAAATTAATCGGGACAACAAGCTGGTCAAAAGGCACAATCCCTGGTAATGTATATGTCAAACGCAAAAGAAGTAGTTAGAGATTGGAAAGATAATAAAGGATTCCCATACTATCCTGAAGATAGAAAATGGCGTAATGATGAATTTCAAAAATTATTATCATTTAATAGAGATACCATATTAGATACACAGAATAAAATTATAGGTCAATCAACACATGGGTTAACACTTGCATGGTCGTATATGCACCACGCATGGGGTATTAAATGTGGTAAAATGAAAACACCTATGGACATATGGGAAGACGAAGAACATTTAGAAAAAGGCATTAGTAAAATACTTACAGGGACTTTCTTTACTAAACGAGAAGCACATAAAATTACAGAGTCAGATATGAGAGCTATGTTACGAAGATATAGTGGCACTCAAATGGTATCTAATTTTAGACCTACAGCAGCCGCAACTTTATATGATATATTTGTAGAAAAAGATAGTCCACTAGAAGGAACAGAAGCAGGTACAGTTTGGGATCCTAGTATGGGTTATGGTGGTCGTTTAATGGGTGCAATTGCAGCTGGCGTTAACTATATAGGCACAGATCCTTGTATTCCTACATATGCAGGTTTAGAAAAAATTAGAGATGAATATGGTCACTCTCACAAAAAATACACACTATTAAGGCAAGGTAGTGAAACATACGTACCTGAAGAAAATAGTTTAGACTTTGTATTTACAAGTCCACCTTATTTAGGACACGAACAATATGGTGATGAACCAGAACAATCATTTAATAAATTCAAACAACAAGATGAATGGCGTAATGGTTTCCTATTACAAACTATTAAAAATGCACACACAGGCCTAAAACCTGGCAAAAGAGCTGCATTTAATGTTGCAAATGTTAAATCATACAAAACATTTGAGGAAGATACATACGATTGTATGGTTGAGGCAGGATTTAAAGATATAGAAATATGGTGGTTGTCATTATCAACACAACAAGGTACACAAGCACAATCTACACTAGAAGGCGATTCTGTAGAGGCAAAACAAAAGAACAACTATATAGGACGATTCGCAAGACCTGACATTCCAGGACGTAAATATGAGCCAATATTCATAGGAATTAAATAAAAAAACATATGTTCTTGTTTTGTTCTCAAAATTATTCCTAAAAACCTAGTAAATACGTTACCTTTAGTGCTTGACTTTTAGAGTGTTTTAATATAGCATAAGTGTATATTATGAATAAAAACACTATGACAAATAAATCACAACTTGCAAAACTACTTGCTACAGAAAATATTGAAGTACAAGAAAACAAAGTACAAACTGCTTCGTTTGATGTAGTCAATAGAATATTAACAATCCCTATCTTTAAAGAAGAACAAAAATCTAAACATGTTTATGACATGTTGGTTGGCCATGAGGTATCTCATGCTTTACATACTCCTGCTGAGTCATGGAAAGATATGGCAAATAGAACTAAAGAATTTAAATCATTTGTAAACGTTATTGAAGACGCTAGAATTGATAAACTTATACAGAAAAAATATCCTGGTCTTACTGATGACTACATCAAAGGGTTTGATAAAATGTATAAAGATAACTTCTTTGGTACTAAAGGTAAAAATATACAAACTGATTATACATTAATCG